>Ga0126342_10001916_pt1 | contig 31042 bp, 27 predicted proteins | sample Cyp1metagenome_FD_92528 | JGI IMG/M metagenome (GOLD analysis project Ga0126342, IMG submission 92528) | Coral microbial communities from Lord Howe Island, Old Settlement Bay, Australia - Cyphastrea 1 metagenome | ecosystem: Host-associated > Invertebrates > Cnidaria > Coral ...
AAAAACTGGAATTAGCACTTGCAATAAGAAACAACCTTCCTGGCTCTAGCAGGCATTTTTTCCCTTCTTCCTTAGTGTTTTTAATTGTGGTTGAATGGTTTCTAATCGTGATTGCATGTTTTTCAAAAGCAAAAACAAAGCAAACCTTTACCAAATCAAAAACTTTACCTTGTTCAAAAAAGCTGTTTTCTTTATTAAAATCCTTTTTAAAAAAATGCAAAAAACAGGTCCACAAAGGGTACCCCCTTGCAGGTCCTTGTGTTTGCAATTAAAAACTGGAATTAACCCTTGTAATAAGAAACAACCTTCCTGGCTCTAGCAGGCATTTTTTCCCTTCTTCCTATCAGAATCCAATGAAGATTCCCATCAGAGCCCATCAGAAAAGAGAGAATGTGTCAAAACCTTACAGAAGCCTTTGGGGAAGAGTTGGGATTTTCGATTTACTATTGCAAAGCAGACCCCCCTAAAAAAAATAAATAGGTGGGGTACCCCCCTTTACTATTGTCGATGTAACATTGTGATAAATAGATAGAAAGATAGATAGGTAGATAGATAGATAGATAGATAGATTGATATACATACACATACTTATATAATATAGATACATACGACATGTACATCTATTTTTTCCGCCATTTTTTCCGCCAACAAATCGCCGGCCTTCGATGCACTTTGGCCCTTAAGCGCGGCACGGTCTCTGCCGTGGGGTCTGGCATCGCTGAGCTGCTGCTGCGTGGCATCTCGTCCTCGACGTCGCCGTTCATGGTGGCCATGGAGGCACCGGATCGCGCTGGGGGGGAACCCGGGGGAACCCGGGGGAACCCGAAGGATGGGGGTGGAAATCGGTGTTTTTAGATGGTTAGTATGGCTAAGTATGGCTAAGTATGGCTATGTATGGCTATGTATGGCTAGTAACTAGAGGAATTTGTGGTGTGTTTCCGAATGTGTTTACTGCGATCTTCTTGAGGGGATAGAACATGATGTTCTTCGAAAAATCTGTGTTTTTGTGCTGAGTTCCTGAAGTGGCAAGGTGGAATGGATCCAGTGATTCCTGAATTTTGTGCCAAGGATGTTGGAATACCACGCTTTGGTGAAGAAAGGGCTCAACTGCAGGGTAAGTTCGGAGGGGCTGCAGCAAAAACCGGAAAAACAACTAGGAGAGAATCCAGAATCCAAACATGATGGATTTTCCATTGGAATTTTCCAATGAACGGACAATCGCCTGAAGCCAAGCCTTTGGCTTGGTCTGAGTGGCTGCAAATCGGGTGGAAAAGCAGCCTCAAAGGTCTGGTTGGTTTCTTCACCCCCGACATAAATCCAGTCTTGACATGTAATTATATCAGATATACTGTATAAACATTATGTCTGTATTGATATATTATGTTTATTGTAGTTGTTGGATCATCATCCGAAAATTCCCATTGGAGAAGAAACGCCTTCTTGAAGTTCCCATTGGGGAAGAACAAACAGCAGGATTTCCGCCAATTTAACTGGTTGTTTCGGTGTTTCTAAGTGTGTAACATTTTTTTTGGGGGGAACACATCGGCTACTTTGGGAAGTTTGGTGATGATATTTGATGATTAAACAGCAAGTTGAGGTGCACCCTTTGAGTTCTTTAATCGACAACAAAGAATCTTTAATTAGATTGCTGCTTAGCTATTTACTTCATAGTCTCATATGTTCCAGGTGTCCGACCTCTCTAATTTTATTTAACTATCTAGTTTTGAGGTTCCTATTTCCTGTTTTGGGGTGAAAGGCTAATCTTCAATCATCTTCAATCCCGTGCAAGCAAAACTTAAGCACCCCATCTTACGCCTGGGTGCGAAAATCACCATTCTTAGCAGGTAAATCGGCAATCAATGGGGCATTCTCCAATAGCAAACTGTTGCTTTACTGGAGGCTATATTAACCATCAAATCCCATTAAATTCCTATTAGCATCCCCTTGAAACCACTTAAAATTCCATTCAAATCCCATAAAATCAGTATGTTTACCCATACCCACTTCATTTAATAGTAACCCAAAAAAAAAACAGCGGCACAGCGAACTGCGACATACTGCGACCTCGTGGCCGCCTTGATGCCCCCAATGCGCTTGACCTGCAGTTCGCCATCCTATACCAACCAATTTACATATAGCAACCATCCCAAAACAATAGAAAATTCGTTGTTTTTTTTAAACCATTATCTAAAACAATTGACACAATAAGAACAGTCGATAAAAGTCGTTTATTATTATATATCATTTCTAATTCATTTCTCATTTTTTGAATGTAGGAGCAATTGATATCAATTGCTTGTCTGCATCTTTTTTGCAGCAACATGGACCCTGCCATTTTGGTTGGGAGTTGGAAAACTATATAGATTCCTCTGGAAAGTAGTGATTCTCTCAAGCTGTTGGTTGGATTGTAATCCCTATTCCCATGTGTAATCCCTGTCTATTCAGAACAGGGGGGATTACAGTAGTGGTTAACCCCTTTTTGATTTGCGGCCAATGCGGGGATGACAAACGACGGTTCCCAAACTTAAAATTAATCATAGAACTTGACGATATGTATAATAGTTGCTTGCGCCTGAGTAGATTCTGGATACTTTCAGGGGAAGGCAGAGCCTCACCAAATGAGCACTAGGGTCTTTGGAACGATTCATGTGCCTATACAACAATGGGCTAGTATCAGTTATCGAACAAATCATTAGCGGCGAACCTACCAGTTACGGAGAGAGCCAGAGGGAGATGAACATTAACAGTATCATAAGTACGAATGAGGTGAGCTAACCCAAATATACTCGATTACCCTCTAATCTTTCATGATACCTCCTCTTTCAAATAGGTGCTGACATCTAAGCTTAGACAGTAGCAACCCGTTAATATCTGGTTTGTGGTTTCAACCCCTCTGAAAAATATAAGTTCGTCAGCTGGGATGATGAAATTCCCAACTGAATGGAAAAATAAAAAAAATCATGTTCCAAACCACCAACCAAATATTTAATATCAATCCATCATGGTTTTCCAGTTTTGTCACCAAGTTTTAGCCGCCAAGGCACTGGCAAGCCTTGCTCCACCCAGCGATCAGCATATTTCACCTAGAAGAAACGACCAGCTTCCAATCCCTCCGGGATAATCAGAAAAAACGATTTCGCCATCTGGTAAACTAACAGTTTGCTATAGAAAATGGCCATTTCTCCATCGCTCTCTCCGGGAGTTCAGCATCTTGCTGAAGGCTAGCCAAGGACAGCTTGGCAGTTCAGCCATTTTTACTTGGTTGATTTACCTATGAAATATGGTGATTTCCCACTTCAAAAATAGGATAGACTTGGCATTGAATATCGAAGACTATGGTAAACGTGACCCACATTTTGTGGGGATATTAAGTGGGATATTGATGGGATATATTAAATGATATATATATATATATCAAATATACATCATATATATATACATCATATATATATATACATCATATATATATAATATATAATATCACATATATATATATATATATAAATCATATATATATATATATATGTATAAAACATAACATATATATATATATATATCATATGTATATGTGGTGTGTGTATATATATAGTATACATGTATATCAGATGTATACAACCAAGAAATACCAAGAATATGACATGAGACCATGGACTCCACAGCGTCCAAGTGACCAGGATGAGTCGTTCCACCAGCTCTGCTCGTTGCTCCAAGTCACCTCGGTCAGGGGATCCGTGGCAAGTCCTTGGGGATCTTAGTCATCACATAGGGATTTCATGGGGGAAACCATGGGGAAACCATGGGGAAAACCATAGGAAAACCATGGGGAAACCATGGGGAAAACCATAGGAAAATAGTGATTTGATGGTGAGTTGATGATTTTCATGGTGATTTCAATGGGTGTGTTTAAGGGAAAAACATACAGGACGCACCCAGATTTTCATGGGAAAATCTATGGTTTCCGGTTCTGATTTTCCCTCAAGCGAATCCATTGGCACAAAGTACTAAGATGTACTAAGGAACCACCCAAAAAATGCAAACCCAAGGCCAAAGTCACCGTATCACTGAAATCACTATTTCTTTTGGATATTAATTACTGTTCTAATCTTTGGGGGTGCGTCATCTTGAAGATCATCCTGTAAGACGTTGTAAGCTATCATTTCATCGCATGTTCCATCTTATCTTATTATGTCATATCTTATGGTATCTTATGATATCTTACCGTACCTCATGATATCTTATGATATCTTATGGTATCTTATGAAACCTTACGATATCTTATGATATCTGTTAATCTCTTTTCATATCTGTTCAAATCATAATTATCATATCTTATCATTTGTTCAGTGTATCTCACTATTGTGTGATCACTAAAGGTGGGGATGGTTGGGAAGGTATTTTCAAGCCATGAAGCTTCATGAAGGATGATGAACAACTACTGATAAATAATACATTAATACTGTATATATTATAGTAGTTGTTCATCCCTCATGAAGCTTCATGGCTTGAAAATATAGTAGTTGTTCATTATACAATACGTATATATGTATACATAGCCGCATTCCGCAACTTGCCTAGTCCTGCGCAATTCGCTCATGACAATACGACCATACGAGATTTTATTAACACCGCCCACCTGGTGGCAAACTCCAACCTCCATTTCTTAACATCTTTGAAACCCCCAAGAATAAGTAAGTATGATGTAGGTGGGAAACTGTAGTTCCTTGGCTCCCGCACCGCCAAATAGCAGCTGATTTTTCATAGCAATATATTTTTCTGGGTGCAATTGGGGTTATGAATAGATAAGGCCATGGTGATCACCTCCATGAGTTGGAATGCAGTAACTTGTAACTTGTACCCTCTGGTAAACATACAAAAAGCTATGGAACATGGCCCATTTAGAGTGAGTTTTCCCATTAAAAATGGTGATTTTCTATAGTTATGTTAGTTTACCTGAGGGCAACTATGGTTTCATACATCCACTGTATAAGCGAAACTTCGTATTGCACCGAAAATCCCTCACGACCTCCTTTTTCCCACTTGGAGCTGCGAAAAACACCGGCCGCTTTTGGGCGCTTTTCGTTGCCGCCAGGCTATGTACATTACGACGCAACCGGCCGGGCCACCGAGGTCGAGCTGAGGATCATTCGGAAACACCCCAGCGATATGGGATATCAATGGCCCAACACAAAAGAAACCTGGAGAAATTTTAGGATTTCAACCCGGGGATGAACATTTATAGCTAACATGTATCATATGCACCACCAAGAATTCTCAATGGGAATTTCAGGATCCGATTGATTGGAGGTACCTACCATAGAAAAAAGGCCTATGTAAGGGCTATGTAAGGGAATATCACCACAAAATATGGCCTTATATGGTACAGTACCTCCATTTTAGGATCCTGGAATTCCCATTGAAATTATGATGAATTATGGCCATCAAAAAAGTACCCTGCAAAGGGTGAACGTTTGGATGGGAGCTAGTCCTCCATTTATGGCTCACCAGTTATCCCAAACAGGGCTTGTTGAAAGCTGTTCCTTTTCTAAATCCCCGTTCTTCTTGCTCCCTCCCCAGGTACGATGAGTAAGTCAACACAGGTTTGAAACCACACATCCATCAAAATAAACAAGTTCCATTGCCATTAAAATCCATTATTGGTTTGTTAAAAAAGGAAGTATTCCAAAATGGCTATTCCAAAATATATGTCTCATAATACACATTTATATTCCATGAATTGTTCCATATCCCCATTATATCCAATGATACTCCCATGATTTGTTGGTCCAATCCCATTAAAAAAATCCATCGACATATCCCATTGATGGCTTAAATAAGGTTAAATCCCATTATCATACCATTAAAATCCCATAAAACTACCATTATTATACCATTAACATACCATTAACATACTATTTAAATACAATTTTTTTATGGTGATTCCTCAACATGCCACCTGACCACGTTTGAAAAATCCGATGATCCTCAGGCGATGGCCTCCAGCGGGTCGCTGTGGAGGAAGATCCCTTTGGATTCGACGGCCTCGACCAAATCGATGACCTCCTGGGAAAAGGATGGGAAAACACCAAGGGATTGAAAATCAACTATTATGGTTGTGTTGAAACCTCTATAAACTTCAACTATCATTATTGTTACCCACTGGTTATTTAACACAGCCATGGTTTTTCGATGGCCCTAATCGAAATAGATGGTAAACACCGTTCTTAATAGCATGATAGATTTGTCATTTTCAGGGTCTATGTTAATTTACCAGGGGGTAGATCCTTTTTTTAAAAGGGAAAACCACTATGAAATTCAATGATATGTTGATATTGTGAAAATTTCATAGATGTTTTGCATATATAGATCCTTTTTGTTAAGGGAAAAACCATGCATGGATTTCCACCCGACCCCGTCCTCTTCCGGTGCTTCTCCGGGAATGGCTCGCGCCTGGTCAGTTCTTCAACTGCCAGATCAAAATTCATGCAGCACATGGCTAGGTCATGTAGATGAATGTAGTCGAAAAAAGGGGTATATCCATGAAGTTGACATGAACCTAATAGGGACATGTTGCTTAACCGGCTTAACCATCAGATTTAGGGGCTACCCTATGGTCAGACTCAAACCCATCTTCGTGAGCAACATTAACATCCGCTAAATATACCCCAGCTATCATAGTGCCTGTGGAACGATAAAAAGATGGTACAGTTCTTGGGGATCCTATGTTATATACACATACCCGTTGTCTCCTATATATCACATATATATATATATATATATCACACACACATATATATACATACATCCCGCGTATATCTGACACCTTCCATAATATGGGATATCTATGTGTACTGTATACGTATATATATATATATTCAGAAGATTCCATATATTTCTACGTGTAAACATACATATGCAGATATTGATTATATGACTCTAAAATGAATATCTTTCATTTTGTCCTCACTGGATGCTATCGATATCAATCACAAAGGCCAGCTGCTGCTCCGTCTCTGCACCTCGCAGGCGGCCAAGTTCAACAGCCAGCCGACCTTCTGCAGCGGCACGCGGCTGGTGGCGCGCACCCCGGCGCGCCATAACTCGGCGGCGCCTGCAGTGGGGGGTTGGGGGGTTCGGGGTGGGGTGGGATGGCTGGGGGCGTTGGGAATCCTGAGAATTTTCACCTGAAAGTGAAGATGATTTTATATAATTAATGTGCCAAATTCTATGATCAGTTATTGGGATTTATAAATATGGGGATACTTTATTTGCCAGGGCTTCTCAGAAGGATTTAACCCTAGACTGCCACTGCCGCATCTCTAATCTTTTTGGCATTTATATGGTTAATTTCTGCCAGCAACAAAATGGGATATCAGCAACAAGAAAAGAACACACACACACAAATAGGAATCTAACCACCACCAAAAAGTGGTGGAAGCCAGAGACTTCCAACGGGTTTCCCCGGAAAGTAGGTACCTTCCAGTGGAACGGGCCGTGCCTCGGCCATCCCTCTGTAGCTTCACCAAGAGCATCAGACCGTAGAGGCACCAAAGATTTCCGGTGGCCGCCTGCCGATGCCACGACGAAGGATGATGATGGATGGGGTGATGGTAATGGACGTAGCATTACTAATCACCATGAACATGATAAAAATCATGACCATCATAAAGAAACTGAGAATAAATAAATTGAACATAAATAACATAACAATAACAGTACACATGAGATTCGAGAAACTAACAGTAAAGGCCACATGCCAACATCACAAAAACTGTGGAAAAATATGAAAATTGACCAAGGTTTTTTGGGTTTCCTCAGCATCCCGGGATCTCCCCACCGGTGATGCTAGAAGCATGGCGCGCTCGCATAAGGCGCTGCGTCGCTGGCTGCTGGCGTTGCTGCTGGAGTGGCCACTGCGGGGCGCGTCCAAAAGCAGCTCGGTGTGTAGACAAGCGCGGAACGACTCTAACCTCGGCGGTCTTTAAGATCTTTTGCTGAAATATGCCGAAGTGAAAGTGCTTTTTCAGAATTGAGATGGATTATGATGGATTGAGGGTAAAAACTTGGGATATTTTTGGTGGATGTGTTGGTTTCCAGCTATCTACCTACCTATACATCTATAGTAGGCGCAGATGACACGGGACTTTGCGGCCGATTTAGCCGAGGTTTTTTGGCACATGACATGGGATTTATGTATTGATTTTGCTATGGTTTTCTTTTTTACACATGACATGGGAGTTATGCGCCGACCTAACGGGCAGGTATTTTTCCATTTTTTTGACAGATGACATGGGAATAAGTGATCAAATTTACACATGACATGGGACTTCCAGGAAAACACAGACGTCCAAAATGGGAAGTGGCAGGTCATGAGATGGGAAGACGAATTTACCACAGGACATGGGACATCCAAGATGGGAACTGACGGAAAATTTTGGATTATTCTAACTGCTAGCAGGTAGCTATAAACTCATATACTATCTTTGTTCATGTGGGATGTGAAATGACATGTTTTGCATCTTTTTGGGGCCCAAACAATTGCAGAGGTCCCATGTCATGTGATTTTTTTTCCGAGGCACTTTACAGATGACACGGTACTTATGCATTTTTCTGTTTTTTTCACTTTGCAGATGACATGGGAGTTTGCGTTTTTTGGGTATGTCCGACAACTCCCATGTCATCTGCAGGTAGCATAATAAATAAAATCTCTCGAAATGCCAGGAGTTGTCTCCACCTTGAGATTTTCCCAAGTAGAACAGTAGAACCACCAACCAGCTCATCAGTTGAGCCAGAAACCACTGCGCACCACTGGCGCCCAAAGGGGTGGGACGGTGCAGCCCTAAGACTTCGTCTAACTCCTGGCAGGGCAAGAGCCCTTGGGATGGTGATTGGTGGGTGGTTTCAAAAGTCACCTGTTTCTTGAGGGGGAAAATCATCCAACAAAGATAAAGGAACATCGATTATTACTATAAATGGTCATAAGTGGGAAAGAATTTCGAGTAAATCAACTTGAGCTACTTTTTATAGGAACCAACTATTTGGGCTTAATTTCTACATCAATGCTGTCAAGTGTTAGATAGTGTTGGGATGTTGTTGGGTTCTGTCAGTGTTTTTTTAAGATACATAATTTGGCCGTTGACGTTCAGTGTGCTAAGGGGACGCATGTAACAATACAGCCACTTCTTATGGATTACAAGGTGGGAAAAAAGAGGCTCACCAAGTACAGACACTGCCTCCAAGCTATGGCACTGTGGTGAAATGTTCGTATTTACAATTGGATTGTTCATGTTCCAAAGAACATAGCAAACTTATGATCTGCTATGTTGTTGGCGATCTACTTTACAAACAATCATGTTAATGAACAGATCCGCATGTGTTTTTATGTTATTTTTATATGTCTTTATTATTACACCCATATGTAGGGATAATCTTCCCATTAAAACGGCTACAGTACTTGTCCATGTAGCCAGGTTTCCATCTTGGCTTGGTTGAATCTCGTGTTTTTTTTAAACCCCCGTTCCATCTTTGCTGGGGGCCACCAGAGTTGAAAAGGCTGATTACATGGAATGCCAGTAGTGAAACCGTGCACTTGGCGGCACCCCCAGCCCCAGCGACCCTGCGCAAGGTGTTGACCAAGCCCTGTCGGAGTCGCAACTTGGTCAAATGACCTTGAGATTGCACCGGAGTGGCGCTCAGCCGCTCAACGGATCCCGGAGGTTTCCTATGATGAAGTCCCTCATCAGTCAATGGGAATTCCAGGATCCTAAAATGGAGGTACTGTACCATTTAAGGCCATATTTTGTGGTGATATTCCCTTACATAGCCCTTACATAGGCCTTATATGGTAGGTACCTCCAATTTAGAATCCTGAAATGGCCATTGAATCATCATGTATATTTGGTTGGTGGTATACCAACCCCTCTGAAAAATATGACAGTCAATGGGAAGGATGACATCCCATATATTATATATGGAAAATAGAAAATGTACCAAACCACCAACCAGGAGGATTCCTGAATGAGGGTAACCCCAGCTCTCATCCAGTTTATAGATGGATTTTCCTTGAAATAAACCATCCAGCTCTTGGGGTGCCCAGGCACGCAAGGCGAAGGGACTCCCAGGCTCCAGGCGCAAACATAACCGGATGGCTTCCTGAGATGCCGTGGAGAAACTGGGCTTCACCCAAGGGGATCATTGGAATTTCGTTCAGAAAACCTATGATTTTCTGCTGGTTGGTGGTATACCTACCCCTCTGAAAAATATGAGTTACTTGGGATGATTGTTCCCAAGATATGGAAAGTCATAAAATTCATGTTCCAAATCACCAACCAGTCTGGGATTTGACATGAAGTTCACCAGAAAAAACCTATGGATTTCGCGGATTTTATGGAGGTAACTGAGTTCACCAGCAAGAGCGGCAGATTTGGAGAATCGAAGGTTTGTTTTGAGATGTTTTAAGATGTTTTAATTTGAGCCCCCCCCCCAAAATGATCAAATGACCAAGTGACAAACATGGGGTGAACAGGGAACACCGTGCATGACAATATGATTATTAAATCCAAATGGATCCATCTGTAACTAAACTGAGGGAGTATGAATGGAGTAAGGTTGGTTAAGATCTGCATGTCTTAAGTTGGCTGCATCCTTTTGGGTGGTTGAAACACTTAGAAATTGGAACCAAACAAAAGCCAACAAATCTAGGAATACAACCATCGTTCTAAAGCAGCTTCGGGTAAATCACTGGTAATCCCCGATGGTAAGTTCTATGGATTTTACCCTCTGGTTATTTAACATTGCCATGGGAAATGGCCCATTTATAAGTGGTTTACCTATTAAAAACTGTGATTTTCCATGGCTATGTTAAATAACCAAATGGTAGACTTATTTAGGGACTTCCACGGATGAGACAACCATTCCCGTGGTCACTTTCCATGCACTTCCCATACTCTGTTTCTCGTGGTGACGACATGGGAAGCGAACAGTGTGAACAGGGGCTGAATCGATATCATCCTGCTGAACCCTTGCAACTTCCACCAATCTCTTTTTGCAAACGTTCTCGACAGAGTGTCGGAAAAAATCGGGGGAAGTGATCCATACTATGAGTCTCCATAGGTGGATGGAACATTGAAGAAATATCAGTATCAGTATCTCTATTTCCCAAATTTGTTCAAATACATGGTGTCAAAGGAAGCACCCATTTGAACCTTTTCTGTTTGTGTCCTGCATCCATGTGGCCAGGCGAATCTTAACCGGTGCTTGAGCCTTAGATTCAGCTCGGCCCCACAAGCCCTTGGGGAAAACAAGGGGCTTGAAACATCCGGAGACGACTCAGCAACCCTGAGTTGAGATCATCATCATGTTTTCGAATCCGAACTTGCTAGCCAATTTCAGATTTTGATGAATGAACACCTCTGAACCCCTTACGTTGGTTAAAGATGGTTCAAGTTCAACCCATGTGACTTGCAAAAAGATCACCCAACAAAATGTTGGCGTTGGTCATCCCCAGGAAAATAGAACCCAAAATCTATCAGTTGACTACCATATCTACATTGAATCCCAACTATTGCATAGCAACTATGGGATGCTTCTATAGAATAGGTTACTCTCCCATATTATCTACCATGACTACCACATAGATTGGTCAATACTGGATGATTTAATGATTAAACTATCCGATTCATATCCCCATTGTCCCACTGATATACCATGAATTCATACTGTACCCAATCAAAAAATACCGTTCGTGTTGTTAAAATCGCATAACATCGCTATTAACATCACCCAACCTAATTTGATTGGATCCAATATACCTCAACATATCCTCATAAGTCGTAAGCTGCTTTTCATCCCCATGTTTCTTAATTAGCCATTGGTATGGTTGAATCCCAATTCATTTTCCCATTAGTAGCCCACTTACACAACATCCAGAATAATATCTTGGAATTGCTTAAGAACCACCCAAAACACATGGGAAAATACCATATCAGCTTCACCAAATCTAAGATATCCACCGTATACACACATATACATATACATTATATATATACACTATATGTATATGTATATATATATGCATTGTATATTATCTACAAATATTACACAACCCCGATGATATCTTAGAACCAGCCCCAAACTCAGCTTCGGCGCCATGGTGAGCATCACCAGCATCTGCTCCGCCGCTCTGGCCCAGCCCGTGCTCTCCGTCAACGTGGCGCGGCTGGCGGCGGTGGGCCGCAGCGGGCCTGGCGAAACTCCCATGGGGATGTAGACCTAAAAAATAGGGTTTTCACCATCAAACATGGGGATTTCACCATTGAAATATAATGATATGTATATGTGTATATATATATGTATGTATATATGTGTATGTATATGTATATGTGTATGTATATGTATTATGTATATGTATATGTATGCCAGTATGCCAGCCAGTATGCCAGTATGACATCTACACTGAAGTTTGGCTTTGCAATCTTCGACTGTGACACAGTAGGCAATGCAATCACCAGAATTCTGGGAAGGCAATCAACACACAGTCCAGTGATATTACCACTCACATCGGAAGGAAATCTGTTCTGGAATCCAACATGCAAAACATAGCTAATGAACAAACATGTTTATATTTGATTTGCCCATTAAGAATGGTGATTCTCCGTAGCAAACTATTAGTTTACCAGAATGTAAGTACCACAAATATCCAGGGGATCACGTCATCCAAACCCAAGGCTGAACTGCAGGGGTTCAAAACGCTGCAGGTACATACCTCCGGAATGGTTTCGTAAGGTGGATTGGTTTGCCTCACTCGGATGATCTTGGATTATGACATTATTGCTATGTTTGGTTCCAAGCATAGAGTTTCTGGGCAAAGTGCGGAAATAACAGCAGTATTATAGTACATAGTTGTAAAAAAAATCGTAACATCACCGTAAAACGATGAATGATATCCATTGCTCAGTGGTTAAATCCCCATGAACATGTCCATGGTTGACCCATCCAGTGGATTTCTCCAGTTTCGGATTCCCGCCTGAATCTTTGCTCATGGCCATGGTCCGGCTCACCACATCTGCGGGCGGCACCTGACGTCGATGTCAAATGGATCTGGGGAACTGAGAGATGAAGAACCCATCAACATTGCCAATCCTTGCTGCCCTACAAAAAGAATCAAAAAGACCCAGCATGTTTTCCCCCAAAGTTTGACCCATGGCCTTCTTGTTGCGGTGGCAAAAAGCGAAGACCAGATTTTTTTGGGGTCGGATTTCTGGATTTCCCCATGATTTCCCCACCTCTTTGAGGAAAAAATCCAGAGCTTTCCGCGCCGAGGTTTGCGCATGCAAGGCACACCTTGGGAGCTTGGGCACCCTTGTACCCTTTGAAAATCCACATGAGACTCAAGCATACAAACATCATCAAACATCCAAAGCATTGAACATCATCTCCCAAATCCATTTTTCAGGGCTCCATCTTGGTTTCTGGTCAGGTGGCATGTTAAACATAGGGCGCAACTGACCTTCGTTTCCCATGGCAATTGTGCCTGAGGTACTGCGAACCTATGGTTATACAGGAAGCTATCTGCTAGATGCTTTTTGCGTCCCTGTGATGTTGCTTATTTGATGGTTGCCGTAGTATTTATTATATAAGTTGGACGGTCCAGTTGGACGAACAGAAATTAACGGGCACGTGCGGAGAAGGCTCATCAGTTCATCTCAGCGACAAATCATTTTTGTGAAACAAACCCAGCATTTGGTAAATACCTTCTGGTAATTTATATAAACGTTTGCTATTGGACATTGCCATAGAAATAGTTGATTTACCTCTTAAAAATGGTGTTCCATGGTTTTTTGTATGTTTACCAGAGGGTAATCCCAATGAATCCATGCCGAAGAGACATTGCAAGGACCAGCGCTTGGTATGAAGAAAGCAGGAATCCTCGTCTTCGGTTGGCCGCAAAGGATCACAATGGGCCCAACGTTGCGAAAAGACGGCAATTCTTGGTTTCTGATTTACCCTCTGGTAATTTAACATAACTATGGAAAATCACCATTTTTAATGGGAAAATCAACTAGAAATGGCAATTTTCAATAGCTAACCAGGAATTCTGGTTGGTGGTATACCTACCCCTCTGAAAAATATGAGTTCGTCAGTTGGGATGATGAATTTCCCACTATATGGAAAAATCTAAAAAAAGGTTCCAAACCACCAACCAGTAAAAGTACCATATTCCTTGGTTTAAACCCCGAATATCTTGGCAACCGCCAAGTTTGTTGTTGCTGAGACCCAACTTTCGTAAACTTCGGTTGGTTCAACCCGAGACTTTGCCAATTAAAGCCCCAACTATTTGTTGATTCAAATAATCTTAAACCATTGAGAAGGGTCTTGCAGTAGATTTTCAACAACTTCACTTCTCAAGGGCCAACTGTTCTCAGCATCCTTCCTTTAAAAACATAATAAACAGACTACGTTTAGAATACTTTATTCAAAGGTTATTGAAACCTTGAATCCTTATTCAAAGGCTATTGAAACCTTTCAATACAGCCTAGTAACACCATCCAGCCGCATCCCCAGATGTCATTTCGGATGACCTTTCCGTGCCAGCTTCGCCAAAACTTCTTCCAAGAGCTCCAAGACTTTGCCGACTTCGCCATCATATCGTATTCTACCCCTATAATTATTCCATAATATTCCTATAACTACCCTCTGGTAATTTAACATATAACTATGGAAAAGCACCATTTTGTAGCTGGGTAAATCAACTATAAATCGATTTAATAGATTTTTGACTGGTTGGTGGTATACCTATACCTCTGAAAAATATGAGTTCGTCAGTTGGGATGATGAAATTCCCAATATATGGAAAAATAAAAAATGCTCCAAACCAACCAGTATTCCTATAACTATCCCTACTATACCACCATAATTAATTCATAGTTATATTGATCCAATCGCTCCTACTATGGAAAACCTATATATTCTGCAAATATTGTTCATTCCTATATCCCTCCTATACCACCCATTTTTCCACCATGTTTGTTTAGCTAGAACCTATTGAAGATATTAATCCATAATTATGTAATTTATCCATACTATAGGTTTATAATTATATTGGTATCCAACAATGGTATTCCATTCATATCCCATTAATCCATTATATCCCTATAATCATCCCCATTGCATCCACCATTTTTTCCACCCAAGCGACGGCTACTGCCATCCGTCTGGCAGCTTCCGGGCAGCCGCTGCTGGAGTCGAGTCAGCGCCTGCAAACGGCTGAGACCTGGGCCATCGCCATGGCGAAGCCAAACCACCAACCAAATAACAATGGGCAATCATGAACATGGTGGATCACAATGGGAAAATCATTCATAATTCCATCAAAAATAGTGGATCATAATGGGAACATATAAGGATGCACATTGATAAAAACTATTATAGGATTATATAAGTGTCTAGTGACTCTAGTACCCCGAACATCGTGGAGAATCATGGGAAAATCATGATACACCATATTTAAGTATGATTAAGTGTCATAGCCCTAGTAATCTGTAATAATCCCTTCCCCCTAATACCAAACACCACCAGAAAAAACATGATTTAGTAGGCAACTTCGACTTAGTTGAGACGATTTAGGGGGTGTTTCACATTAACCACCCCAAAAGTGACGAAAAAGTATGAAAACGGTGGGAAACCTGGAAATTTTGGGCATATATCAAGTAGAAATATTATCGAACTACCATCCTGGAAACACTTTTTGGCATCTCTTTCAGAGGATGGCTATATTCCAAAAATGGATTGGTAGTTTGAGCCCTTTCCAATAACCACTGGATTTTTGACACCTCTCAGCTGGTTTAAGGGTAAAATCTGAGGTTGAACCAGCGCTTCCTACCTTCTCCATAGTTCAGAAATCTCCACGCTATGTGTCTTTAAAACATGTTTGTTGGTTTGAAGGAAGCTCTCTAGTGTTTGGAACTTTCAAATAGATTGATTTGAGATTTACGCGCAAAAGTTGCGGGGCTTGAATCATTTGGGTCGGCTGCTGGGGCAACTTTTGTTGTTCGGAGACTGAAACATCAAAAATGCAAGATTGAACTGACCAACCAACAAAAAATGGTAAAACAAATTCAAAACTGAAGGTTGCATTGGATTTTGACCAGCAAAGAAAGGCATGCAATGGCGTTGCAAGTACACACCCGGGGCATATGGAATCAGCCAAGTTTTGGACTTAGTCAATAAGAATTGTGGAACTTCACTCAGGATGGCACTTTGGTGGAATCTCTCAGGTTCGATGTGGCTTTCCGCCATGAATTTACAAACTGGTAAATTAACATAGCCATGGAAAATGGCCCATTTATAGATGATTTCCCCATTAAAACCTCCATTTATAAGGGATTTTCCATGGCTATGTTAAATAAACAGATGGTAGATCCTTTTTTTGAGGTTTCCACCATGGGTTTCCCCAGGGCAACTAGTGGCAAAATGCCCTTGGAATCCAAGCATCATGGCTATCTACCCACAAAGCCATGGAAATATATAAGTAATGCGAGTGTAATGGGAATATGATGGAAATATAATGGGAATATCATGGGAATATCATGGGTATATAATGGGAATATGATGGGAATATCATGGGAATATCATCGGAATTGATGGGAATATGATGGGAGTATGATGGGAGTATGATGGGAATATGATGGGAATATCTTGGGAATATCATGGGAATTGATGGGAATATGATGGCAATATCATGGGAATATCATGGGAATATGATGGGACTATGATGGGAATATGATGGGAATATGATGGGAATATCATGGGAATATCATGGGAATATGATGGGAATATGATGGGAATTTCATGGGAATATGATGGGAATATGATGGGAATATCATTGGAATATGATTGGAGTATCATGGGAATATAATGGGAATATCATGGGAATATCATGGGAAGATCGTGGGAATATGATGGGAATATCATGGGAATATCATGGGAATTGATGGGAATATGATGGGAGTATGATGGGAATATGATGGGAATATCTTGGGATTATCTTGGGAATATCATGGGAATATGATGGGAATATCATTGGAATATCATGGGAATATGATGGGAATATGATGGGAGTATGATGGGAATATGATGGGAATATCATGGGAATATCATGGGAATATCATCGGAATTGATGGGAATATGATGGGAGTATGATGGGAATATGATGGGAATATCTTGGGAATATCATGGGAATTGATGGGAATATGATGGCAATATCATGGGAATATCATGGGCATATAATGGGAATAAAATCGGAGTTTGGTCATGTATGATCATGCTGAAATACGTGCGATTTCCCGCCCCATTTGTTTGCTTGAACACCAAATGCAAAAATGCTGTTCCTTTAAGCGGGTGTATCTCCTCAACAAAAACACCATGCGAGCTGCGAGTCAACCACTGTCTTGCCCAAGGACACTAAAACAATTTAAAACAACTGTCACGTCATCCATCCACATGGTTTGGGATCGCAACCCGGGTGCACATGTTTAAAACAAGGCAGCAGGAAAGAGGGATGTTCATTTTCCCATTCTCCTATACATAAAATAGCAGGGTCAAGACCTAGCCCATGCCTTTCCGGATCCAAACACATAAGTGAAATCAAACCTAATTGATTTTATTGAAGGTTATTAAATGTTTATTTACAATGTTATCCCTTATTTGATGTTGAGTTGAATGATTATTTATGAATATTTAACGCTCTCAATGTGACTTGGGCATACAACAGAGGTCCAGCCCCTTGGGCAAGCGCCACCTGTTTCTCGTGAGTTCAAGGGTGTGTCCGAGAGAACCTGGGTGATCTGGGTGCAGCAATATGGGATGTTCAGGAAAAATGGGGCTAACAAGCACACATTAAAATTGTCAAGCCAGCAACAATTTTTAGGATTTCACCAGCCAAACAAAGAGACTTGAGGATTACACCAAGCAAACACACACACACACGTATGTATATATATATATATGCATAAATTAACATTTCACTGGTGAAATGATGTGGGAAATCAACCGGCGTTACATAAGCAAACAAAAATTTGGATTGAACATAGCCCAAGCAAACCTAGAGGTTTGAAGGACTTGACTCAATAGTCAGTTTCATTTCAGCAACTAAAATGCACCTGTTATGAATAAAGACAATTTTTCTGATGGAATCTGCTAGCGAACAAATGGACAACCATGAGCAAACACCCAACAATTTGCCAAACCTGCGACCTTCAAATAACATCAAATAACAGCCCCATCTCTTGCAAGTGTTGATCTCCAAAGATGAGCTCTAAGACTTTTACAGCACGCCACATTAGACACTCTCGAAGGCCCCAGGACATCAAGTCCTTCTCGTTTCTTCAAAGCAACTCCTTCATCAAAGCATCCAAAGGCCAGCGCCAACACCAAGCGCTGCGCACGTGCGACGTTACATGACGAGAGCTGTCCTGCGTCCGCGTCTGCAGCAGTGAGTTCCAGGTACCACCAAGCCATGGCAATCCTGATCGCTGCAGGGTTTGCAGCCCATGTGTGCAGTCATCTGGGTTTGGTCGAAGGGAACATCTAAAGACACATGTGCTGGCTGTTGTTTGCACCACCCCGGTGAACAATAATACTACATAGACAATGAGGGGTTATCATCCCAAATGCGACGGACAATATGCTCTTTAACCACCAATCAGTATGGTTCATCATGGTTTTATTATCCCGGCAAAAGACCCCAAACAGTGTGTAGTTAGGATTTTAAAGGGAATGTCGGACCTAAACGCATCAGTGGCTGCAAGCTAGCAGGACCAGAGCGACCCTAGTAGTGAAAAGAAGAGATGCCAGGTAAGATTCTGCATCTCCTCAAAAGATTCTCTGTAGAAGCTGCTGTGCAAGATCCCTGTGTGGCTATCTGTACAAGGTGTCTACAGGAGATCTCCACAGAAGATCTTTGTAAGGGGTCTCAAAGTAAGATCTCTGTTCAAGCTATCTATACATGATCTCCGAGCAAGACTTTTGCTCTCTTCACCAGGTCTCAGTACGAGATCCCCAAAATAGGTCTCCTGGCAAAACCCCTGTACAAGATATCTACAAGAGCTCTCTGTTGGCAAGATCTCTGTAAGAGACCTCTTGGCAAGATCTCTGTACAGATCTCTATAAGAGGTCTCTTGGTAAGATCTCTGTATGAAATTCCTGCACAAACTCTTTATAAAAGCTCTCTTGGCAAGATCGCTGCAACAAATCTCTATGCAATGTCTCAGTACAAGGTCTCTATGAGAGGTGTCCTGGCAAGATCTCCGTACAAGATCTCTATAAGAGGTCTCTTGGCAAGATCTCTAAGGGGCCTCATTGGGCCTCTTGGCAAGATTGCAACAGATCTCTATGCAATGTCTTTGTGCAAGATCTCCACAAGAGGTCTCCTGGCAAGATCTCTGTACAAGATCTCTATAAGAGCTCTGCTGGCAAGATCTCTGTAAGAGACCTCTTGGCAAGATCTCTGTACAGATCTCTGTTTCTAAATTATAAGAGGTCTCTTGGCAAGACCTCCCGGGCAAGATCTCTATAGGAGATGTCTTGGAAAGATCTCTGCAACCGATCTCTGTACAAGCTCTCTGTAAAAGCTCTCTTGGCAAGATTTATGTAAGAGACATCTTGGCAAGATTGCAGCAGATCTCTATGCAATGTCTTGGTGCAAGATCTCCAAAGAGGTGTCCTGGCAAGATCCGTAGGCGACGATCGGGGACATCATGTTGTGCGAGCCCGCGCAGTCGAAACGCACATGGACATTTCACAAGATCCATTTTGTGTGGAGATTTACAGGGAATTGGCCGGACACGGATGATACCACCTCGATTAAACACCGGGCCTTAACACTTACTGTAAGAACCCCTCAGTGTGGCCACACTGTTTGAGGAAAAAAAGACATCGTTTGTGGGAAATTGCCCAGAAACTAATACTGAGAGTCCTCTTCTGATGGAAGCTGATTGATAAGAGAGAGGAACAAGAACAGACTACTGTTCTAGAGACCTTGTTTTCCAAGGTCATTTGCCAAATATGCACCAATCTACTTTCTCGACTTTTGACCCCACCGCTCTTGGCCATAATTGGCACTTTCGCTACTAACTCAAGTGAAAAAGTCAGAATAGCTTGTGACCCAAGCTACCATCTCACCACCATCACAACCACCATCACCAGGTTGTAGCATAATTAGGGCAAGTTCAGCAAAGTATCACAATTTTTTGTCAACCATCATTGCTTAACATCCCAGCATGTTCAAAAGTAGTATCACTATAGAATATTTGTCCATCTTTGATTAACATCCCTGCATCCATGTTTTTTGGCAGGCCAACCCACCCTGCCCGCATCTTCATCCCTCACTGGTCCTGGCATCTGCCGCCCCAGCACACAACTTCAAAAGCACCAAACGAGTCTCCTCACGAGACGAGGCTCCTGCGGGTGGATGTTCCAATGGATCCGTCGCCGTTTATGGGAAAAACTAGGGTTGAAAGATGTTGAAACATGTTGGAACCACGGTTTTTGCCATGAAATCTAGGCTGTATCATGATGTATATTCATCATATATATAATAATTGCAGCAGTTTTCATACAGATTGTTATTCTTGATTCATGTGCATCGATTCAACCAAGTCTGCCTGATCGAGACATGCAGTATATGAAATGAAATTATATACCGAAAATTACCGACCTCAGTTGTTTGAAGTAATATGGCAAAAAAAAACAGCCAATTCGGAACGGTCTCTCTAACTCTCTCTCTCTCTCTCTGAATTGTTTGGCATTGGGGGGTTAACACATATGATCGATTTTCAAACGCAATGTACCATCCCTCTAACTGACATGAGTTGGGGGTTGCGTTGCTTGGGGCAATGATACGCACGCTTTTGCCAAGATTATTCACAAGAACATGGATTGCATATCAAACATGGGAGTAACATGGTATCTGGGCCTATGTTCAACCCCAAACCTACGATGTAAATCTTTGGTCCATATATGACCCTAATCACTTAGTGTGTATATATATATATTCATAATATACATATATAATACAGTAAACATATAAATAATATATAATATATTGTATTACATACATAACTATAGATACATATCTATATATATAATAGATATTTCCAGTTCCCTGGGTCCAGGTGTGGCTACCGGCATCACGGCATCACCGTTTCCGTCGCTCTCCGAAGTCAAAAGCTGTGCTGCGACGTGCCGAGGCGCCGGTCAAATCCGATGGATCCAAGTGATCCAAAGGATCTCGAAAGTGATCGCCAGCACCAAAAGAATTGCATACATATATACATATCATTAAAAAATATATATAGATAGATAGTGTGTATATATATATGTATATACATATCATTAAGAGAGATTCACTTGAAGTCTCTCTCTCTCTCTATAGCCGGGTTATATGTAATGATTTCACTACAGTGATCCCTGTTATTGACGATCAAAGTGATCACAAGGGGTTGTCTAGATACAGTCAATCACTTGTCTATATGTAAATCATTGTAAATCCAAGTCTTTTCAAAATTCTTTCGAAATTATTCTGAAGCAAGCTGAACATAGTAGATAAAGTGGCCTTATGAAACATTGGAGTCTAGTCATCTAGTGGATATATGTGGATATATAGTTTCGTCCACTTGACTCCTGTGGGGATCACATGTGCAGTCTTAACTCATCATGAATGAGGGGGCAAAAGGCCACAACAGAAACATGAGCTAAGTGGATAACTTGGATTTGCTCAAGCACTCCCCAAGAAAACAAGAATATCCCCACTGGATGTCCCAAATAGTCTAGTTTCATCTATTTTCCATATCTATTTTCCATTGGGCAAGTTTAAAAAAATAGCCTTAGACAAACCCATGAGAATGAAGTACATTAAGCATTTGGCAAATTTTGGCAATCTCCTAGATTGACATGGAGGTTGACACCCTCAAAATGTGAATAGGAAATCCTGGTCGATTGCGTCCTCGATTGTGTAAGGCTACCAAGGCGGGCTGCGGCCACATTTGCAGTGCAGCTTAAGAGCTGCAGAAAGTTGATCATGTTTTGAACCATCGTGGGATCCCACAACAACGTCCATATGGTGAGTGTATGGGAAGCTTATTTTTGTGGCTCATCATTGCCACTAAAACATCTAAAACACTACCGATTTGGCAGGTGCAACCAGGATCCGTAAGAAAGCTGACTCACCATGTGAAGTTTTTCTCTCAAGGACGCAAAGGCGCAAAACATCAGAGTTTTTGCAACAATCAGGCAATCTGAAATCGAAGGTGCATTGCAAAGTCTCAAGCTGACATATGACATACATACGCTTACGCTGTGAACTCCTGGGGGTGACATCTACATGTTAGGTAGGGGCACTTTACATTTATCGTTCGGAACGATTCGGAAAGCTCTATATTTCAGTAGCTTGACCCGCCTGTGAAATCCATCGATGTTGAGCTCAAGGTTGCTGCCATTTTCGATGGTTCAATTTCGCATCTACCGCGTACCACTCAGTCGCTGAACTTTGTTCAAGCTGCAGTGGCACGGTGCCAGGATGGTTCCAATCCCTCTGTTCAAGTCTATCCAAATCCGGAAAAACAAACTGAGCCCAAAATCAACGCATACCATCTGGTTATTTGTGCCATAGCCATGGAAAATCACCATCTTTAATAGGTAAACCATCTATTTCTATGGGCCATTTTCCATGGCTATGTTAAATTACCAGAGGGTAAAGAGAAAATCAAACAAATGTGCAATGTTTAAAAACAGTGGTTAGTAGGCGGAACTCTCATACACAATGGATCATGATAATCATGACAATCCCCAATATGCTGGGTAGTACAATCCCCAATAATCACCAACCAACAGAGGTTTAGCAGCCACTGCTCAAATAGTTTTCACCAGCTTGCAGCTTGTACATCTTGTATTAAGCTGTTCGATAGGTATGTATAGGGATTTGAAACCATCACCGGCGCTCTACACTAATCGACTTTTCGAGTTGGTCAAAACATGTCAAGACCCCAAAGACCCGCAGATAGGTCATGTTTTCATCTCAGAAACAATTTAAGGATATTTAAGGGACGTTTTGGTGCAGAAGCTTTTTCAAGATAACGTAAGATAACATAAGATAACATAAGGTACCTACTGGCCAGCAAGACGGTTCAGTGACTCTTCGCCGGCAAATGGGAGGTCGTTGCGATCAGCAAATTGGATCGCCTTGAAAACATCTGGATCCAACTTCTCCTGGGCCGGTGAAAGGGTGAAATCCTCGTGCCTTCCCAGTACCACAATGTTGGTCCCCGGCTGACCACTTCTTTGTTGAGATCTGAAAACATAGTCTTGTGACCTGAAAAATCTGAAAACTGAAAACGTGATTGGGTGGTCGCATTCGAAGTTTACCCTCTGGTTAAATCAAACCTTGCTGGAAATCCAGCAGTTGATTCGCTCTATTTAAAAGTCTCCATGTCCAGTTTATATATGATCTCCCAGCCCATGTTTGATGGTGTCAAGCGCTCCGAGCTTCAATCGCTTGCATGGCTGTGATCTTTGACCTCTGCCCCAAGCCACACCTCACCAGCTCTGCGGAGGCCTGCACCGTGGCGCTGTAGCAGCGGCTCCAATCTCCGGGGCCTGTTGGTCAGCGGCGCTGTTTCAACAGCCCCGTTTTAAATGGGCCAACAAAATCTCGGTGCAGTTTCCCATTCAAACCCCCATTTATAGATGAATTTCCCATATTTTCCCAGCTATAAACCTCCTAGCTGTCCCTAGTCAATCGAGATTTCTATGATAGCTAGGACATGACTGGAATATGACTGGAGGTTGGGAAAATCATTGGGAAATTCATCTATAAACTGGGGGTTTGAATGGGACATTCCTCAAGCTAAATGGAGGTTAGAGCTGGGAAAATCATGGAACTATAATGACCAGGGGAACTATGGCTGCGGGATTTTGACAAGCCACGGAGCTCATTCCTGGTAATACATCACCATGTTTGATGGATATCCCACTTGGGATGGGGTTGTTTTTTCGAATGCATACCTTGCTGCCATTCAAAAACATAGCGAGAAAAACAACTGGATCAAACCCGGCAATTCAGGAACATATTGACTGGTTGGTGGTTGACCTACCCCTCTGAAAAATATTATATAGTCAGTTGGGATGATGATTCCCAATATGGAAAAACAAAACATGTTCCAAACCACCAACCAGTTGATATTTACAAAAATCTTGCGCTTCAAAAAGCAAAGAACATGAAAGAACCACAGGTTGCCACTATGCTACAGTAGAAGTGCTGGAGTCCAGTGAACTGGTGCAGCTAATCCGACTTTGAGAGCAAGGGGAGCGCACCATTTCTCAACTCAGTGCCCCCCGGCAATTTCACCTGGCAATGAAGGTATATCAAATTTCCCCCCATTGAACCGATGAGTTTCCTATGAAATCTATGAGTTTCCATGCGATTTCTGGCGTCTATGCTGTTCTTTCTGAGGAAATCCTTCACTTTCCAACGTTGCCAAGTCGCCCATCAAGCCCATCCTGCCGGTCAAACACAGGGGATGGGGCCTTTGATGCCCCTGCTCATGGTCAGAACGGTTAGAATCATCATTTTTAGACTGGGATTCCTTGCATAACAAAGCCCTATTTTCATGGATTGAGGACCATGAAACCGCCAATTAATTACATCCAATTGATGGGTTAAGCTGATCCAATGTTTGACCACAGCACCCAGCGGAAAGCTTTTTTTGGATGACTGGCTGTTGAGCCATCCAAAAATAATCCAACATCACCCGGGACCATCGGGGTAATTGGTACAACTACGATGGCGGGAAAAGACGGTTGATGTACTCGGAGGATCATTCCACTTGATAAGTCGTTGGCAGGTGGGGTTATAACTAACGCAATTGGATATGGGATGATGTTTAGTTGGAACAGTTACCCTCTGGTAAACGTTTACATAACTATGGAAAATCACCATTTATAGTGGGTTTTCCCATGAAACATGGTGATTTTCCATATTTTTGTAAACGTTTACCAGAGGGTAGGGGACTTGCGAACCATTCTTGCTAGCCAGTTTCTAGGTGGGATCCTCACCCAAATATATATCTTTGAAATCAAAAGTTCGGGTTTCTGAACGGAGCGAGGCCCTTAACTGTAGGGCTGTAGGGCCCCCTCCTCCTCAACACAAAGGAAGGCATGATCATCTGAGTTTCCTTGGTGCTTGTGCTGGAACAGTGTTGGAATCAGCTGGGATCTCCCCTAGAAATTGGCAAGAAGTCCATGCCTGGAACCAGTGTTCTTCCAGCTGTTCATGAACAATTTTTGGGGAAATCTGCTAGACATGAACATTTTTGGAATCTCCTGCAAATCTACAAAATCACTCACATCTCGCGTCTTGAGTCTCATGAAATACCTACCTTATTGCCGTACATGTTCCGCATATTCCCTACCCAGCGTGCATTCAGAGACGGTCCAGGTTGGGGAGGGGATATGCTACACATTCCCTGTGGATCCAAATGCATCCTGGGAAAGCTACTCTTCCCCAAAACCAAGATTGCTGAATCCCCGTGGTTTCACCCTCGTTTTTTTTCTGGTGAAGAAGTAAATATTCAAACATTGTCCATCCTTCAAGCTGATTTTTCCATTGCCAACTGAGATTCCAAGGGCATCCTATCAGAAACTAACATAGATTAGATGTAGAACACCTATGGTTTCCGCAAAACGATCTCATTTTATGGCGGATTTTCCACATCTTTTTGTCACAGCTTGCGGCAACCCTACCCTTACCCGTTGCGCCGAGCAACAGAGATCCATTGATGCGACGTCCCGGGGCTCTGCAACGCCGCCAAGCACTTCCCGGAGGCCGCTAACCTCCCGTTGCCTCGCGCAAGCAACGGCGTTATCCAACGTGGAAAGCTGGAAAATCCACCTTTATGGATGATGTTCCCATGCACCTCTGATTTTTTCCAGCCATGTTTGATGATCACCACAGGGATTTTCCAGCTATCCAGGTTTTATGATTTTTTCGCCTGACATTGGGGGGGGGTAGTTTGGCACCGCTTGGTATGGGAATATCATAGTGGTGATGAAGAAATGATAAATCGATGTAAATCGGAATGAAGTTGGCATGTACTGGCTAATTGCAAGGTGGAGCCCCCAATAGGTCTCCAACGAATAATGGGACATATTGGGATTCTAAAGCAACAATACTCAGGATCTATAGCTGATATAGGAGCTTTATGATTGCAAAGTTGTTTTGTTTAACTAGGTGAATTCTATGGCTCATGGTATGTCTATATATTTATTTATTACCTCAAACAAAATAATGAGGTTTGTAAGCCAACTTACATAACTCTCTCTCCATAACTCTCTCTCTCTCTATCTTACATAACTGGGGATAGCCATCTTGTACCAGTAGTAACCCTGTTTTGTCTCAGTACGTAGGTATAGTTTACTTGGGAGAAACCAGTTATCTTGGTAGAAACAACACACCAGGGAAAAAGTAGCAACCTTTACTTATAGTGGGATGCTATATTCTCGCCTTATTGTAATAATCCACTAACAGCAAAACTTCGGCCATTTCGGGAGAGTTACCCCTTGGCGTGACATGGTACACCCATAATCTTCCAACATAACTATATAGTTACAACATGTTACAACTACCGTAAATAGGGTTAAGTAGGGCAAAAACTTACAACCCACTACTCCTACAGGGGACCTCTGTGTGGATACGCCTATCCTTGGCGGGGCTCACACAATCCGAATTCCACAGTGCGGAAGGTGCATAGCCATACCTTTTTTTGCCAAGAAAAGGAAGTTGAGTTATTCCAAGAAGCGAGCCTTGGTGGCATGTTTTGTGTCGATAAGCCAACCCATTGGCTGGAAGATGGCTGGTCCCAAGGTCCCAGTTACCCTCTGGTAATGACTAACATAGCTATTGAAAATGGCCATTGATAGTTGATTTACCTATCAAAAATGGCGGTTTTCCATAGCAAACTGTTAGTTTACCAGAGGGTATTCCGATGCACGACATTGCGGCATTGCGCCTCTAAGAAATCTTGGGTTCTTCATCCATTCTTCCGAGAGAACGATTGCATAGTCGACCGTTGGGCTAAAGGAGAAGTCTTCCTCCAATAGGACTGCCTGGAAAAGCCATTTGGCCATCTACGGAACGAGGGATAATTTCACCGACCCCTCAAAAGTACCAATTGATTGTGATGTCCCCTTCGATGAAAACCGCATGAGACCCGAAACCCTACCGACTTCAGTGAGGACACGCAGGATTCACTGGTCCAGTGATCTCTTTGTGCCTCAAATTCCTGTAGATCCCAACCCCAACAATGATATGCCCCCGTCCCATAGGTTTGATGTACATGTGTATATATATATATATTATATATATATGTATATAAATATATTATATAATATGATGTAGTAAAGAGAGAAAGAGAGAAAGAGAGAGAGAGAGATAGAGAGAGAGAGAGAGAAAGAGATAAACAAAGACTACCGAACAGAATCACCAGGTCCCAAGTAGGAGGTGCCTGGGATTAAAACTGCAAAATAATTTGACTCAAAAGCTGTAGGGGGTGCCCTGGAGCCGTTGACATGTCAGCCTGAAGCCCCCGATAAAATAGCTGGACTATACCTACCAGGATTGAAATGATTGGCCCGCACCACTTACTCCTAGCAAAATTGAGCAAACAAATTGAAACTGGTATGCTCGATTTTGCATACCAGTGATTGATGTTATATATGTTTCAACCATACAACTGGTATGCAAATGTTTGCATTTCTTTTTCTCAGTATTCACCATGAATAGTATTCACACGTATTCACCATTACCCAATATCTGATCAGCCTATTAAGGCCATAAATGGGGGGGGTATAATACGGTATAAACCATCCACAAATGGTAGGTTTATTGTTGCCTTACCCACATTCTATCACCGCTTACGTCCTCGACGTCCTATCCGCATCTCAGGCACCAGATCTGTTTCGCCCAAGTCTCGGGCCACAAGTCCATCAACAGCACGAAGCGAAAGGGACAGCTGGGCACCATGCGGAGGTAACGCCAAGCACCTCGGAAGTTGGACCACCGGGCACTGGACCTAGAAATCACTGGTCAAGTAATGATGGTATGCGGTTCGAATATAAACAAATGGTATTGTAATGATTAGTTGCAACTAGGCCATGATGCACTATGCACTTTGAGCTTCTGCATTTCGCAATTGGGATAGATGGTTCAAGGATATGAACATGGAAAGTCAGCTATGCATATGCCTGCTGGCCATGGCAACATTTGTGACAAAACACTCAAAAACATTCAGGGAGAAAGAAGAAAAACGAGAGCACACTTGTCAATCATACGTTTGACAGTCAGGGATGGGATGCTCCCAAACCATATCATGAAATTTATAGTTGCCTTTGCACATCGTGTGAGTGATTTGCAGGGTAAATGTAGGTGTAGAAAACATAGCAATAACATGCAATAGCTACATATCAGACACTTGGCATCATCATCCCAACATATCCCCCCTAGGCCCTAGGCATTGGAATAAGACTGATCCCACAGATTCATTACATACTTCAACAAACTGAGCATGGGTCAAGATTGCAAATGACTGATACCAAAAAACCATGGGCAGCAAAGGAAGTTCCAAAATTCATCCCAAAGTAAAGTCTTATGCGTTTTGCTGCTTCGTATCTTCTGAAACTGTTGATTGTTTCAGCCGTATGTTGGAAGGGGGTAATTGCACCCACTGCATTCCAATTGTCTTTTGCCGGGTTGAATCCACCATTTTATCACATTCCTCCATCAAGTCATAAACGCTCACCATGATATTCGTCACGTGCACCAGCGAGTTTGCCGTTCAGTTTCATGCCATGCAAGAGCTCAGAGCTCAGTCCCAGATTTCGTTGATTTATATATCATTATATATATAAAACATATTTATATACACTATTATACACTGTATTATCTGTATTCATTTCGCTTGGTTGAATCAAACATCTACCCAATTTTTACTAGTCATATACATCCCAATTGATGTGACGTTTGCGGATGCCCTCGATTAATGTCAACTCTCATCGAAATAACGATGCTAAACCACCAAAATTGCAATCTTACTCAGGTAAAAAACCAGGATTAGAATGATCAGAACCATCAAAACCAGTGTTTCTTTTCCGTCCAAAGTGCTATATGGGTATGGATCAAAATTAAGGAGCTGGGGGACTACAAGTTTAAGTCTATTTTCAGTATTAACCATCCAATAATTGTGGTATTCAATTTTGACCTATACCCATATTTTCCCGCTTCGCCGTTACCTTTCCAGCTCTCATCCCCGGCGTCAGGCACCGGCGGCGCCCAAGGAGTGTCCGATCAGTGCCAGCTGATCGCAGTCGCACTGCTGCAAAACCTGCAGGAAAACACACCGCAGCGTGATGTGTATCATAGATAGACTATCTGGTTGGTGGTATACCTACCCCTCTGAAAAAATATGAAAGTCAGTTGGGATTTTTTTATTTCCAATATATGGAAAATATCTATAGATGAATAGATCATCTATCATATAGAGATAATGGATATATAGAGTATGATAATCTAGATTATATATATAATTAAAGATTATCTAGATAGATTATAGATGGATGGATAAATGAACAATATCATATAGAGATATAAAGAGTATAGACACATTATACTGTAGATGGATCGATGTGTCTATGGAAAACCTGTCAAGTTTTTTCTGTTGATGAATAAATGGATAGATTATTATGATAGATTGATGTTATTAAGTAAACACTGTATTTTTTTCTGAATCATTTCTTCAGAAAATATGACATTGATCAGATCTGTAAAATCCTATTGGCTATTGACAACAAACACACAGCAGAAATGTGTTTTTTTTAATAGGACACCTGGGTTTCCAGGAAACTCCTTTTTGCATGAAACTGGTGGAGTCTTAAGATGCCGGTTATCACCAGCAAAAGATTTTGGCACGGTCCGGCGCCATCATGCGGGCTTCACGGCTGGTCGCTTAGCGACCTTTCGCAGAAGCTCATCCGTAAATCCAGGCACATCGTAGTAGCCAGGACCAGGCTGTCGTTCATAATTTCTTCTGTGGGTCACGCCGTGCCCCAAATGGAGCTGATGCAGCAGAGAAGTGCTGTGATAGCGGCTGCTTGGTCGGTAGGGAGGCATCCGAGTTCCAAAGGCCCACGTTCCCACACTTCACCTCGTAGTTAAAGCCTGGTGATCGTTTGATGAGGTTCTTCACCTCTGGGTTCTCTCTATCTCCAAGGCCAAAGCCAGCATCCGTGAACTCCAAGCCAGAGCTGGCCATAATCGCCCAATCCTTCAAAGGTTTTGGAAGCCCTGGAAAACTCGACAGAGATGCACTGCACCATGAAGTGTCTTGCAGCAGGCCTGCCGGCGGAGCATCCATTTGTTCTGCTTCTCCTTTGGATCCTTTGGATCCTTTAGATGTGGCGTGTTGTCGTGTTGCCTGCCGCCGCCCGTGCCCCAGAACCGCTCGTGCCGTAGAAGTCCAGGTTGGCCGAATGTCTGTCGACATATCATTGGGCGTCGCAGAGAAACATGACATGCTAGACACTTCGGGAGCAGACTGAGACTTCTGCAACGATGGCCAGCACTCCATCTCAGCTGCATCCTGCGCTGATCTCACGAATGCCACCTTCTTCCGGCTCACTGCGGAAGGCACCGATTTGGGAACAGTCTTCGGTCTTTCGCTTTCCGGCGGTGGCCGTGGAGTATGCAAAGGCCGCTCTTCAGCATAGCCACGGCCAATATGTTCCCCACGGCGCTTGAGGCGGCCAATCTTCTTCAATGCTCGGCTCTTCTCCGTGCTGCTTACTTTGTATGGGCCAAGCGTAGCCAATGAAGCAGAACCCGCCAAAGCAGTTCGCACAGAGGGCGGCTCATTCACTGAATCATGGAGAGAAAGAAGTGCTTCTCGAAGCGGAAAACGCAACTGGGGCAAAGCTTCAATCTCTGAGTCCATGGCTGAAGAGT
>Ga0126342_10001917_pt1 | contig 31041 bp, 30 predicted proteins | sample Cyp1metagenome_FD_92528 | JGI IMG/M metagenome (GOLD analysis project Ga0126342, IMG submission 92528) | Coral microbial communities from Lord Howe Island, Old Settlement Bay, Australia - Cyphastrea 1 metagenome | ecosystem: Host-associated > Invertebrates > Cnidaria > Coral ...
TACGCTGCTGTACGTTCTCTTTGCACTTCCACACATACGTCATGCTACGCTGCTGTACGTTCTCTTTGCACTTCCACACATACGTCATGCTACGCTGCTGTACGTTCTCTTTGCCCTTCCACACGGACGTCATGCCACGCACTGCTGTACGTTCTCTTGCACATCCACACATACGTCATGCTACACTGCTGCGCGTTCTCTCTTGCACTGCGCTGCTGTAAATTCTCGTGCACTTCCACACATACGTCATGATGATGGTGATGATGATGATGATGATGAGGATGATGATCAGGATGATGGTGATAATGATGATGATGATGATCATGATGATGATGATGATGGTGATGTTTTGATACTTTGATACTTTGATATGTTTTGATATGTTTTGATGTGCTTTGATGTTTTGAAATGTTTTGATGGTGGTGATGATGGCATGTTAAAGTTCATGTTCGTTTTGATGTTCATGACGATGCTGGTAAGGAAACTTAAAGTTTCGGTTTTGGCCCTTTCTAATTTCCCCTGTGAAACATTTGAAAGCTGACAGCAGTCGCCAGCCTCTCAGACGCCCGGCGCCAAAAAAAAATGCAATAGATACTTCCAGATGGTATGTCAGAAACTATGGCAGAATAGTGTGTCAGGGCGGGGATCACTCGAAGACAGTAATCTTTATTTTGTGTTTTGACAAGTATTAATTTCATTTCCTGATATTCTTTTAACTTTTGGTGGTTGTTGTTGTTTTTGAAATTGTTGTTTTTGTTTTTGTTTTCTTTAAAAACATATTTCAGGGAACTTTAAGTAATTTCGATTCTCCGAAAAACAAAATGGAAATTCAGTCTTCTTTTTTCAAAATATTCTTCAAAAAAGTCGCGGAAATAAGGAACATATGATGTTTAAAAAGGCAGTAATCTAGATTCAAAAACGAACACCACAAATAAAACGGAAACATCAAACATAAACATACATAAACGTAAACCAAATCAAGCTAAACATAAAGTATAAAACCCAAAACAAAAACAATAAGTATAAGAATCAGAAAAAAATCAAAGAACCAATGCACATTTGCATTTTCTGTTTCTCTTCAAACAGCGTGGCCACACTGAAGGAGTTCTTACGGTAAGGGTTAAGTGGGCGGCATTTCTCCTGTACATTTCTGCATAAAATGGCTCTTGTGATATGTCCATGTGCATTTCGACTATGTCGCGGTCCTGGGGCGTGGCATTTCTCCTGTAAATTTACGCATAAAATGGCTCATGTGACAGACATGTCGGTGTGCATTTCGACCGCGCAGGCTCGCACAAAACGAGCGGCTACTTGCTCAGAGATCTTTTATAGAAAGCTTGAACACACATCTTACTTTGGGATCCCTCACGAAGATCTTCTGTGGAAATAGAGAGATCTCTTCAAGAGTCTTGCCAAGAGACCTCTTATAGAGATCTTGTACTGAGATCTTGCCAGGATACCTCTTATGAAGACCTTGTACAGAGACATTGCATAGAGATCTGTTGCAGAGATCTTGCCAAGAGGTCTCTTACACAAATCTTGCCAAGAGGGCTTTTATAGAGAATTATAGAGAGTGTGCACAGAGATCTTTAAGAGATCTTGCCAAGAGATCTCTGATAGATATCTTGTACAGAGGTCTTGCGAAGAGACCTCTTATAGAGATCTGTGCCGAGATCTTGCCAAGAGGTCTCTTACAGAGATCATGCCAACAGAGCTCTTGTAGAGATCTTGGACAGAGATCTTGCCAGGAGACCTCTTACGGAGGTAAGTGGTGAAGAGAGCAGAGGTCTTGCTCGGAGATCATGTATAGATAGCTTGGACAGAGATCTTACTTTGAGACCCCTTACAACGATCTTCTGTGGAGATCTCCCTATAGACACCTTGTGCAGATAGCCGATAGCCTTACACAGGGATCTTGCGCAGCAGCTTCTACAGAGAACCTGTCAAGGAGATCTTGCGCACGATCTTCTACAGAGATCTTCACACTTGGTGTCTCTTCTTCCAATGAACACCATGCTTTCGCTACTAGGGTCGCTCTTGTCCTGCTAGCTTGGAGCCACTGATGATTTTGGGCCCTTTCCACCTTTCCCTTTAGAATCCTAAGTGCGCACTGTTTGGGGTCTCTTGCCGGGATAATGAATCGCTTCTAGGTTATGAAACCAATGCTTTTTGGGCGACAGTCTAAATGCTCAAAAGTGGCGCCCGCGGCCGACCTTTAAATAGTCATATTTTTCTCTTTTTGAGCAGCCGGCAAAGCTCTTCTGGCTGGATAAAAAATAAAATGCACATTTAAGAACCAAAGACAAAAAAGCAACATTATATAACTTAATTAAACAATATTTGTAAACAAAACCAAAAGCGAAGCAATGAAGAGTTGAAGAGTGTAGATAGTTTCTCGAATTGCTGCTTGCCAGCAGCTGACCATGGTCCTGCCCAAAACCAACAGCTGCTGCTGTGGAGCAAGTCATATTTGTTTTGGATGGTTCCTTAGGTGCCTGCATCCGTTTCTTTATGACTCCGGTTGTCGTGTGCGCATACTTTATCATATATATTGGTGGAAACCTACTAATTTTGTCACTCACATGGTTCGCAAAATGAGCCATGTGGATGGCTGCAGCCACATGATTCAAGACAGTTTGCTCAAAACCCTGTCAAACTGGATTTCAGTCAAAAACTGGTGGCTTGCAAAAATCCTAAACATTCCTAAGCCGCCTAAACCTTATTTCCCTGTAATTTCCTTATTTTCTGGAATTAAGAAAGTTCACGGTCCAATCATGTAAACTGAAACAAAACGCATACATCACAATTGCCACGCTATATCCCAAAATCGCAGTTTGCAAAGGTAGGAAAGTACCACACGCCTGCCTGTCCTCTGCCAAATTCAACACGTCGTGGGCCCTCGATTCTGCAAAGGTGTCTACAACCTGGGAAGGAAGCAAGGAAGCTCGGCTGCAACATCATCTCAGCTAGTCCTGGGAGGGAGAACCCCCCCGCCCCTCCCACTCCATTCCGGGCCCTCCTTCGCACATTTTCACGCAGTTTGCAATCTGCTGCACGAATGGAGGCCAACTGAAGTAGCAAGGGCCTTTCGGCCATGTACTCACCCCATCCTAATCTCGCGACCATCTCCGACTGCGGAGGGATAGAAGTGAATGTTCGGAGGAGATTGAACTTTGCACAGCGCCGCAGCACGTGTGATATGCTGGGTACTTCTTTTGCCCCACAATGCGAGCACATTTGTGGCACACCACTGCCATTGTACTGGGCCGTGAACTGTTGATGAGCAAGCCCCAGACAGCCTTGGAGCTGGCCATAGCTTGTGCCACCTGTCGCTTGAAGTTCACAGAAGCAGGCAAGATGGCACATCTCCTGCACACTGTTACGACCGCCTGCAGTCTGTCAGTTTCATCCTTAATGCTTTCTCTGCCAGGTGCACCCAATGTGGCGCCCAGAATTTTCATTGTGGCGGACGGAATGAAGCCAGCCTCGTCCAGCTGTCTGTGTGCCTCAGCAGTTCTAGCCCAAACTTGGGTCTTAGAGTGGTTGGTTTTCATTCGAATATGGTTTTCAAAAAGGGCCAATTCAGCGAGCCATGTTTGCAGGGTCGGAAGGTCTGCCATGCCCGCCGACCTGTCGTCCATGTAACAAATGGAGAAACATGGGTGTGAGATTCGTTCCCTGATTTTCCTTAGTGGGCCCGCTAGCACCGCAGCAAGTGCCAGTGGCCCCCCACGGATCTCCCTGCAAGATGGCTCGGCAATCTTGGACGGGTTCCTGATGAACTTGATTTCCATAGGTGAACCACCTAACTTGATGTTTCCACATGTCTCCCAAAGGTCCAGTCACAGCAGGAGGAAGGCCAGAGAGAGAGAACAAGAGTCCAATCAACCGAATCAAAACATTTTTGAAAGTCATCAGTCATGCTGGACTCGGTTTGTCGTGGGGCCTTTCTCTGTTGTCCCCACCGAGGCCTTTTCTAGTTGTTTTGCCATGCTGCCATGTGTCTCCCTGTCCCCGTTGCCAAGTCTGCAAAAAACCTGACAGTGCATCGATCAGGGAACTGTTTTGTTTTTTCTCTTGTCGCTTTCTGTTTGTCGCCGAGGAGCCTGCGGCACCTCCTTCCAAGTGATCCATGCTGTGGATCTCGAGCAATTTTTCCCCAGGTCTCAAAAAACGCAGCTGCAAGTATCTCACGTGAAGCTTCAGCTTTTGATGATCGAGCTGACGCCAAGGGCCCCTGCGGTGAAAAAGATCATTCCAAGTGGGGGCTCTGACTTTTCGAGTTTTGCCAATTCCCATTGTGTTTACCCTTTAGCTTCTTAGTGAAAGAACTGTAACGCCAGCAAAAGATGCTGCAACAAATCTCACCAAGCAACGCCACCGTTCCCACAAGAGCCAGCCGCAGGTCCAATGCCATCGGCGCAGGCTCCCAAAGCTGCAGCTGCTGTAGCGAGGTATCCGCCCGGCTGCCATAGCTGCCCGGCTGCCATATCTGCAGCGCCCGGCCCTAGTCTTCCGGGGGGGCTCTTGTGGGGCCGGTATACGTGGTGTTGAAGAAACATCAACTGTGAGGCAAGTGTTTGCCACATTGCAAAGCAGTAGCATCAGCAGTAGGCAGGGCCAAGAAGCACAGCACAAGCTTCAGCAGCCAGCTCCTGCTTCTAGAAACTCTGGGCTCGTACACCCTTTTTTGGGTCAATTCGATCCCCTTAACATGCATTAGGCCAAACGGCCTTGGCATCTTTTCTTTTTTCAGCCGCAGTGGCGCGCTCTTGAATTCATTCTTTTTAGGATTTTGAAAATTTTCTTTGCTTTTGTTCTTTTTCTCTGTGCAACTAATTGAGCAGAAACTCCTTTGCGCCTCCCATTCGAACCTTGAGGCCCACAAGCGCCACGTGGAGGCGGGGAGGAGCTTGCTGTCTACAATCTGGGTGTCATCCAAAGCTGCAGCATGGCACGCGCTGGCAGCCAACACAGCGGCAGAAGTCCTCACAGATCGTCTCGCCTGGTGGCCAATCCGCCGCCCCGAGGTGCGGAGCAGGCGAAGAGCGTCAAAGGCGGGACAGGCAATTTGCTTCATTGGATATTTTGCCAAGCTGGTAGCAAGGTTGATATCAATACCTTTTTGGTTCCAACCAAGGCGTTGGGCGTTGGAGCAGGGGACACCTAGCTTTTGAAATGATGCGTAGGGCATCAAGCGTTTGCAATCATACAAGGTATGCACTTTGTGAAGAGGTGATGGATGCACCACAGCCAAAGCCAAGGCACGAAGGGGACCTTGGTTTGATCGGGAATGAGCAATGAACGTCAGTGTGGAGACCACCTACAATGATTCCGAGAGAATCAAGCGGGCTTGGGAATGAAGATCGCCGATCAGAGAGTCAGTGATTCAAGGTTGGTGGATCGAGCAACTGGGGCGTCATTTCTTTTGCTTGCAAGCCACTGGGAGATTTCATGGCGGCGCCATTTGACATGAAGTAAATGCGCAAACTGGGAAGGACAGTTTCAGTGATGTTCCAGTGGCAAGTTGGCCATCGGGCTTGATATCCCACTTTGCTTTTTCAGCACAGGGGTCTGAAGTGAAGGAGTTGTCCCATCGAACCTTCGGGCAGCTTTAACCCAACGATTTAAGGCCAGAAGTGCTCGCTGGACAAGCAGTAAGAGCAGGTCAGAATGATGATGTCCAAGGAGAGGGACAAATTGAAGATGGGACCCGATTGGTGCACGGAATAGTTTGGAATACTTTGTTTTACGATCGCGCTCTCTTTTGGTCAAGCCACTGGTTAATCGAAGTTTCACGCTTGAAACCGTCGTGAAGCATCTCGGCATGGCTGTTGGGGCACGAGCCCAATGTTGGGCCTTGTGAGCAGGAGAAGGGTGAAGGATTCAATCTCATTCTAACAGGCAAGAGCCTGATTAAGGTGAGTCAGGCAGACCGAAGCACCAATCCAAGGGATGGAACGCCCATATGCGACCCACCGACCTACTGTGGGTTGACCACTGATGTTGAAGAAGATCGCAGACGTGAGGGTCTATAATCCAAGCTGGTGCAACAAGTAAATTTTAGTAAATTCTCTGTGGCAGGACAGAGCAAGTCGATGCACAACGTGAGAGTTTCGGCATCTTGGCCATGAAGGTGGCATGGATGAAGGAACTGGGAGCGCCAGGGGGCCAACTCACGCATTTGGATTTTTGATGGTATTCTGTAGATAATGGGGGCAACGGACATGGGGCGTGTTTCGCCGGCCCCATGTGACCTCGGGGATTCAAACAACCTTCCAATTTGAGAGCAGTTCGGCAAGACACTGAATGGCTATTTAAGAAGCGCCGGCAGCAACCCGGCGCTAAAACCACCGAGCGCCCCCAATCTACTTGGAGGCGCCAAAGGATTGAATCGTTCTTCGCATGACAGAATGCTGCAAGAAGGAGCTCAATTTAGCCATGACCCCCCAAGACCTTGTGAAACATGAAGGCTCAAGGGACAAGCTGCTTGCAGTTGGCCGGGCAGTACCAGTGGGAGATCAACAGTTGATTGCGAGAAGGCATAGTGGAGTACCTCAGGCCGAATTTCTGTTGGATAGCTTTTTGTGTGGCACTCGTTTGCACGTTACCTACCCACCAGGCTAGCAGCATTCATCCGCAAGGTTTCAGTTACAACAGCAGGCAGCATTCGTTTTCAAGGGAAACAGACAAGTTCCCAGTCGCAGGCAGGCCCCTTGTTCGGTTGGATGCACTGGTGCCGGCGGATCAAACAGTTGCATGCGTGTCGTTCAGTCATCGCCAAGACTTGTGAAACAGCTTGTGGGTTATGTTCCTCCTCCTCTGCGCTATTCACTTCTGGTGTGCGGAAGCCATTCCCCATGCAACCAATGACCATTTCTCATTGTCAGTGTCCGCAAAGTGGAAGAGTCTTGGCATTTCAAAATGCAGAATTCAAGTTGTGATAGCCACACTCATTGATTTTCTGCTTGCGGGTGCCATCTGTCGAGTTTGAGCCAGGCATATGGCATATACAAGATTACGTAGTGGTCGCCAGCTTGCTCCAAGGTTCACGTGCGGAAGCTTTACATAGATGATGCTTTTGCGCAACTTCCTCTGGATCCTAGATTCTAGATTAAAAAACAACTTTCTTCAACAACTATGCAGCTGGCATCCCAGCATCGTGTGTAATATATCCTGCCACGGCATGGGAATGAATTTCTGTGGGCCTTTGTTTGACGCCGTGTGAAAGATCCTTCCGATTCCCTTTGGGGCTTCGGACAGATCAGGAGTGTATACATGTAATTACAGTGCTTTGATCTTTTTGACATGTTTTCGCAGCCAAATGTAGTGGGAAGCGGGAGGTGGTATGTGTCTTTTTATAGCCACGTGTTGTACTGCTTCTCAGGCTCTTTGGCGTTCGTTTCAAATTTCAAAGCCCTTTTTAGCCAAGTGCGGCCTAAAATGGGTAGCTATAGCGCAGTAATGGGTAGCTATAGCGCACTGGCCAGCGAAACGCTTATTTTGCAGTGTTCCACATGTCCTTCAGCAGTAGACTGGTTAGCTTCGATCCACAGCCACCGGGGGAAAAAACGTATCGCACTTCTGAAGACAAGAGGCAACAGCGACGATCAAGTTTAACACCTTGGAACCGGAGGAGGGCGTGGGCACAAATCCAAAGGGGATCGCAGCTTTTGTCGTTAAAGTCAAGTGATCGCAGTACGTACGTATTTACATTGAGAGATATTGAGGAAGACGGCAAATGTCCGTGCCTGGATCCCTCTCAACCTTGTATCTTGGTTCATGCAAGACTCTTGCCCGTTTTGAATTAAGTTAGCCACGACCCCGGTTTCGCCTGGCTCATGAAATCTGAGGCTCCAGCACCGAACACTAGCGTGAGTTGGCTACCAACAAAAATAATGGCAGTGCCTGGATGGTCCTCGCAGCGGACCAGGACAATGGTGACATGAATGGCCATGTCTGCATGCAAGAGCTTGGGAAAATTTGGAAAGGGAGTCAAAGACTTGGTAGGTTCATTTGGGGTACCATCCACACACGACTTTGTTCAAACATATTCAAACAAATCTTGCCGCTGCCATCTTTGTCATGGCCCACTGCGCTGTGCGTTCGAAAGGGCATGCCCCGCCTCGATCACAGGAACCGCGATCAAACCCCAACTATCACCTGCAATCACTGTCCTTGGACTGAGGCACATGCAAGCATCCCTTTGCAGGCCGCAACAGAAGTTGCAAGTCACAACAAACTTTTGGCCTGGCTTATCTCTGTGGGGGCATGCGTGCTTTGTCTCCCTTGTTTTGCTTTGTAGGAAAAGCAATAAGATTCTTTCCTCCTATTTTCTGTTTCTTTATCTGTTTAGAAGATTATCTTTAGCACTGCTGATTTTTACTTGGATTCCAATCTAGAGCCTGACCTTCCATGGTTGTTCTATTAGGATTCAAGATCGGGGAAAATGCATCATGCAGTAAGTTCGGACGTACAAAAATGCCTTGAACCTGAGAGGTGGCGTGTTGGTTGCTCTCTACGAACCTTGGAACGCCGTTGCCTCTGAGCCCTCTAGAAGAAGAAGAAGCAGGAGGAGAAGAAGGAGGAGGAGGAAGAAGAAGAAGTGCTTCGCTACCCCCGCGGTGGCTGCAACAACTTTCATGAGAGGAGCAGTGTAACTCGTTCAAACAATTTCAGGATATTTCAGGGCTGGCAATGCAACAAACAAAAAAGGAAAGAATGCTTCATCGTTCATGAACATGAGTCTTGTGATGTCCAAGCAACTTAAACAGGAGCAGATTTGCATCCATTACCTTGGAGGTGCAATGCCATGGGATGATTGCGCTGGCAGGAGCGATAGGAATTCACAGCGGCATCGTTTCGACTTTGCACAGCACTTTTTCGTGCCTCCAGAACTGGACCATTTCAGCCTATGCCGTCTATCCCAAAAGTTGGGAAAGCTCAAATGAGTTCCAGCAATTCTCAGCCCCACCAAGTTGCAGATTGGGTGGCCCTCCTGCACTGTTCACAGTCTGCGAAGTACAGATCACCAGAGTCCCTCACAATCCTGACGGGCATAAACAAAGTTCCATCAAGTAAAACAACTTACGCAGTCGAACGTAGTCACTTTCAACATTTTCAATCATTGAACTCGTTTCGCCCAGGTCTAATCCAAGCTGCGGGTGGATAATCTCAACCATTAACATCGCCCAAAAGCTCCTTGGTGACATCCAGTTTGCCTATCTGACCTATCTGGTCAGAAGCTTTCGTAAATTCACTTCAGGTGCAACGAACATGTATAGTTGTACCAATTGTACTACTATTATAATGCGCCATAATCTATGATTCATATAAGACGGCTTTTTCCACTTCTTGGTTGTTCCACTGCGACACAAGTCTGCACTGATGGTGCGACCCAAGCATGCTGCATCCACCCCATGAGCTGCAATATATTGGGCCGCGTCACATAACACCGAAGCAGATAAGAAAAGACCACGCAAGAGCTTTCATACATGTTGCCATCATAGTCAGCAATCTACGTAGCCTGAGTGACTTACAAGAAACATTCGAGGACTTGTAGATTGGAATAGCAGGTGATCGCAGTCTTTGATGTAGAGAGGCTGATGCTTGTGACCGCTACTGCCATGACATGACCATCACCATGATCCTGACAGAGATGACATATGACAATGAAAACTATCTGGTGCTGATAAAGATGATAGAAAATGTCATGATGGGATCCATCTGGCTTCTATTCCTGCCAAGAAACTCTTTCAAAGACTGGCTCTTGCGTAAGATCCGTGTTAGGCCTTCGGCAGAGGGGTTGTGGCGCATTCTTTTGAGACTTACCCAGAGTTTCAAAGAGGAAAAGAACGAACATGTGCAGAACCATGCAGAACATACTGTTACAACATATATATATATATGTTTATATATATATATATTACAAACTGACTTATGCAGAAAGAATTCTGTAACTTCGCATCACAGGCTTGTCTCATCTCTCCAAGCTTCGAAGAATTCGCGCCACCCTGAGCAATCGCAGCATGCCAATCCGGCCAAAGAAATCGGACATTCCAAAGGCTTGGAGCAAAGCTTCTACCTTGTGGGCAAGTGATTTCAACATAAGAGCTATGACATATGACTTGCTATGAAGAGCTACGAGCATATCTGCGGTTTCCTGCTGCAATGTTCCGCCGTCGTGTCACTTTTGAATCATGATTGGACACGAAGTAAAAGGCGCATCGGCCCCAAAGTGAGTCGACCCATCATTTTTCATTCGAAGAATTCAAGATCTGAGCTGCATAGCCACAAATCAGAACGGTGAGATCGATCCTCAGCCAAGTTCACAAACTGCGGTGTACTTCACGGGACGAAGTGAACACATTTTAAAAAGGTAGGCCACCTGGGGCCAGGTGGCCTAAGTACAAAAGCCCAATTCTTCTTTAAACTTGAAATGAAAGGTACATGTTTTTTCAATATCTCATAAACTTCTCATAATATCTGACACCTCTTGGCAGCAGCACATGAATCATGTTGCAACGTCTTAAAGTCTGCGGATTCTGCGGATATATGAATCTCGTGCATACCAAAACCAAACAAAAGGAATTGTAACAAGATCATTGCTATTGCAAATGTGCCGCAACCAAAGAGGAGTTATCGCTCTTCCGTTTTCTTATTATCATCATTTCACAAACATCCTTGCTGATCCAGAACTTCAAGCCAAGCATCATGAACAGCATATCTCTGTACATGATCTTCATAATTCGAATCCCTTTGACTGTGAAGAAGAGGCAGAGTTCTAGGGTATACCTAGAAGAATTCTCGACGACGGTGACGCGCACTGCATGCTTTGGTGCCGTAATGCTTGTGTGACTGATGCTTCTGGCACGGTCCAAGTATTGCCAAGATACACCAGCAAGCAAAGGTCTGCGGCGAGCTGTATGATGAAAGGAGTTTCATCACCAATGGCTTTTGAATCAATATCATAGCAAGTCAACCAGGCATCAAACCTTAGGTGTCAGTATGTCCTGGTTGTTGTGACAGTAATTATGTCACAGGTGCTTGTGAGCGCAGCAACACTTGCAACTGTTTACAAATGGAGGCCCAACAGAGCTCTGGGCACATTCAAAATGGTTGATGAGATCTAATGAGCAAATCTGTTGCGTCTGATTAGCAAATCTGTCACACCCGAGCAACAGAACCACCACTGCCGTGAGATTTGTCAAATAGTTGTCATTGATGAGAGACTCTGCTACCCTCCAAATCCTGGACAAATCAGCTGCTCTTGAGCTGGACAAAATTAACAGCAGTGCCTATAGGTTCAACAAAAACACATTAGTTCAAAGCAGTGCAGCCTGTACTTAACAGGCTCATTGGTCAGGCTTCCGTGATCAAACAAGGAACCAAATTCAAGAACCAGTTGTGTAATGGTTTTGTATCATTAGGAGATGGGGTTATGATTTTATGGTTTTCGATATGAGTTTGATTTTATTTTGGATATGATATTGATATGATTTCGACATGGTTGTGGATGTGGCTTTGATATGGTTTAGGAATGGAGCGACTTTTCGGGGATTCCTGGTGAGTTGGCATGAAAAAAAGAAACAGTCGGGAGAACTTTTGGTCCATTTCTTGAGGCTTTTGGTCTTGATATGATTTTGATATGGTTTCGGGTATTATTTTGATATGGTATTCGATATCATGGTTTGGGATATGGTTTTGACATGGTTTTGATATGATTCTGACATTTTGTCAAAACATATATCCAAACAACACAACAAAACCTGAATACACAAAAGTCACAACTCTGTCCCACGCCAAAATCACAATTTTGAGCCATATCAGAATCACATTGAAACAATGTCAAAATCATAAATGAAACACCAGGCCACAAACAAATGTATCTAACAACAAATCAGACCTGAATCACATCAAAATCATTCACACATGTTGTGAATATCCTTCATCCTGAGCCTGCTGATGTCATAAGTTTAAGCATGTTCGAAATAGTCATTTAATGTCATTTAGAAACATTAGAAACTGTTGTAACATGCACGCAAACCTCCAAGCCTTTACCAGGATCCCTCATGAACTTTGGGGAACCTTGACTCTGTGCAGTGAAATTTAACTCCTCAGAAACTTGCATAGCTTTGAAAGGTGTCAGAAGCTGTGTTTGAAGGCTCTGGAAGCATGTGTGCGGAACATTGCAGACCACATTTTCGAGAACTTTTCAGACTTGAGTTCCCAATGGGATCCAATTGGTTTGCTGGGTTGCTCTTTCATCAGATGAAATCACAAGGAAAACTCTGCCAAGACTGATTGTAGTCTAATGATTCTAATGTTGAAAGTTCAATATTAGAAGAAATTCTCAGACTCAACACCCTACAACGTGGAACCTTGGAATCTCTAGTTTCCCCGTAGATCCTTCCCAAAACACGTCGGTTCTATGGCCGAAAGCTCTATGCAGCGAACAGCTTAAAAGCAGCAATGTATGGCATTGCTCGCTGTTGAAAACAACATGCATAGATGAAATAAACCGAAAAAGTGTATCAAACAATAAATAAACGCATTTAACCATGGGGAGGCTTGGCGGGAGAGAAGAAACACGCCCTTTGAGGACCTGCTCCCCGAGAGGGAGTGCGAAAGAATAATCTACCAGTCAGAAAAGCCACCATCTTTAGTGAGATGTGAACAGCGGCGATGAACCGAAGGGCTGAGTGCATCTCAGCGTCTTTCCTCCCATTCCATTTTTCTGCTCACCACTGCTATTCTGGACAGCTTGTTCGCAGTCGGCCTTGATGAAATTTGCAGCTGCTGGACTAATTGATCCTGGGCCAGCGATGGTGTCTCAAAGATTGCAATGAGCATTGGAAAATATGATGGAAAATATGATGGAAAATCAAATCTTGTGGACATCTTCGTCTGCTGTCAGGGCTCGGCGTCGATCGGCTGACACTTCCTCTGCATTGCTGCCAATGCTGTAACCTCAAAAAATCCACGGGAGAACTGACCAACTTCTAGCCATACTGTCTAGAGACGTCTGGACAATTTGTTGCAACAATCCCAATTAATCCCAACTATAACTCAAGGATCTCGATTCCCTATAAGTTTGTCATTTACATTCCTTGATATTCCATGCATGACAAACAGCCATGCTGACCATGCTGTGGCAAAGCTGCTGTCATTAACGGCTTAGCATAGCTTAGCGTATGAAACCACGTATTTCTTTGGCATAGCCATGATCATTGGATTGGTACCGCCAAGGACAGCGACCTACTTTCCATTGCCTAACCCTGCCAAGGTGCTTGACCCTGCCCGTTCAAGTTCCTGTCACAATCGCACACCCGGCAAGTTGACAAACCAAAGAAACCAGTGCCCAGATGACCCAGATGTGCCCTCCACATTATTCCACATTCAACTCGTTTGATCCGCAAATCCACCAAAGGCCTGATCCGTGTCTGACTTGGAGCGTTCGCGATCCCCTTGGCCCAAGCACTGAAACATTGACCGTGAGTCTGTACATGACTGAGCGTGCGTTCTGACTGAGCAAGGCATTTCATCTTAAAGATCTTAAAGAGGGGTAGAAAACGGTCACACCTCTCATGCTACACAGGCTACACTTTGCGAGGTAGGGTTTCGAAGGCCAGCTACTATTTACTCGTGCTAATAAATCGCGTAGAAACACATATAAACCAGTGTCACCTGATATCATACTATACATACATATACATACTATTGCCTTATGCAAGTTCCGTCAGAATCGGATTCATCTCCCACTTCTGTAGACCTCTCTGACAAAGGTGCGGTGCACATCTTCAAATTTGGCCGATTCTGTTATCGCACCAAGACACTTTTTCGATTTTTCTTTTTCTTAGCCTGCAGGCAGCACCCAAGCTTGCCACACTTGCAAATCAATCCAAGTTGGCATGACCATGAGGCCATTGATGTGCCGTGCCAGTTTTGCGTGAAGCACTATCCTAAAATGTCCACATCTAGCCTTTTACCACAAAAAGGATGCGAAGGGCATCTAGAATCTACATAATATTTGCCTCGACTGAAGTAGTACAGCAATGGGCAAAAACTGACCAGAGTTTCCATTCACAGGAGGGGTGACCACAAAAGCGAGAGGCATAAACTAAAGACAAAGGCCTTGGCCACCGATGACCAAAATCCCCAGCAGCCTTGGATGTTTTCCTGGTAGAGTCTGCGTCAGAAGCGTCAGAGATGGAGTACTCTGACCCTATGGAGGAGTTGAAGCTCTCTTTCCGACCGCTGCTCTCCATGGTTTTCAATTCTCCTCCGCTGCAAACAAAGCAGTTTGTGGACGCATTGCGCTTCAAAACTCTGTGGGATATCCATGAGTTCCTCCATAAAAGTATGATGTCAACCAGCATCGCGACCTATGGCTTTGATGTGCTGCAGGACTCGAAAGGATTATCCATGTCCAGGGATGCTTCCGACTATCTGATCCAAATGGTGCCATGGTGCTTCGCTCGCTCTGGTTACTCTAGTTGAAGACGATTTGGTTTACCAGGAAAACATGTACCCTCTGGTAATTTAACAGTTTGCTATTGAAAATGGCCATAGAAATAGTGGATTTTCCCATTAAACATGGTGATTTTCCATAGTTATGTTAGTTTACCAGAGGGTACCGTAGAATCACAGCCGACCACTCCTTGATACATTTCCACAGACTCGCCTCCTGCAGGCGACACAGCGAAAAAACATCTTCTGGAGCAAGGGCTGTGAAGAGTTGATAATTAGTGTAGCCACACACATTATCATAAATATTACTATAAATCATTATATAATATTATATATATAATTATATATATATACACATATTAAATATTAAATAGACAATACACTAGCCATATAATATTGTAGACTCTAGCCATGACAAAGGGTTGTCAAAGCCAAGGCAACACTTCCTGTGAACACATTGGCCATCATAGTCGGGCATCCACGTGGTCTTGTTCCACTTCATTCTCGTTCCCCGTGCATTCCCCCTTGGTTCCCTGTATGTTCCCAGTGGCACTATGTGAGATCTTTCGGGTTTCCAGTTTTTCTCCAAGTCTCCTGCTTGCATTGCTAGATTGAACAGCACCGCTCAACCTTACCGATGCAAAAACAAGAGTAGCCGTGGCAAAGCACAGTGTCAGAATTTTATGATTTCCACGTCCTCTAAGACCGTTTAACGTTTAGTTTTAAAGGTGTATCTTCAAGCGGATTTTCAAGGAACATTACATCTGAATCTGTGCAATGCCCGGCGTTTCTCTTTGTTCCAATGTCTTCATGAAGGCCAACCTCTACAAGGTATTGATCCAACAAGCATAGACTTCAGGTTCGAGTCTTGTTCATTTGCTTATCTTATGCATCGTTTTTATCATGGGACTCTAAATGCTGGAAAATGGCACAGCAGAATCGACAACCTGAAACCATGCAACACCTCGCTTTCAATATTATCCCATGTGGGGCTCGAGAAGTCATCGTAGGATGTTGTCAAACCTTTAAGAGGCTTCAATGTACGGCCAGGGATAGCCGTAGAATAAAATGACATCAAAGGGATGTTGAATTGCACCAAACCCATTCAAGTCCCAATATCCAATCCTTCCCAGAGTCTCCGTGCAATGCACTTGAAGATGGTGGACGATGGTGGAAGTCGCGCAGCGAAGCAATGCGAAGCAGGGATTTCTTGAACCCTCGGTGGCTGCGAGAGCCGAGCCACCTTGCTGGGCGAAGCACCGGGGATCTCTGTGAATTTAACTGTGCTACTTGAGTCAATCCCATATACACAATATTTACACAACATATACACAATATATTTAATATATCCCAATCTTGCTTGGCTTCTTTGCAAACCTCTGTGGGAACGTGCTGCTTGGCAATAAATTGAAACATTGCTGACGCCGATAAGGGTTCGCTGAAGTACAGTATATACAGTGTATCAAATTATTCTAAAAACAACCTTTCCTTCTCACCACCTTTACGACTTGTCAAAGCAGAACCACACAGGTGAAACATGGTGAAACCGAATCAGAATCGTCAGTTTTTATGTAAGAAAACAATGTAGTATCAGATAGATGCGCGGTGCAGCTATCAGGTGCCTAAAGTGGCCAGGAGAAAGCAAAAAGGACGACCCCCCACAAGATCCTACAAGTTTCCTGAAGAATGGCGGCAAAGATAATGAATATATGCATATATGTATTATAGAATATATTATATTCATAATATATGATATACTTATGATTCAATGATATATATATATATAGTATATATATATTATATTATATTATATTATATTATATCATATCATATCATATCATATTATATTATAGTATATTATATTCTTTATATTATATTATATTATATTGTACTATACTATACTATATTATATTATATTCTATTCTATTATATTATATTGATATATTATGGCTTTGCCAGCAGAACATACTTTGCACCTGCCCCCCCGCAAAACAAAAATACAGTAGGTCTTCGCAGAACCTCCAAATTTACTTGGCAGGGAAGTAAACAAATGGTTCGCTGCAGGACAGCCTGTAGCCTTTTACACCTTTTACTATCAATTCTACTGAAACTGGCGCACGCAGCATTTTTGGATTTACTACTTGCCAACGTCCTCCCTCAAAGCTTGGAATTCCGCAGAAAGCTGCCTGTACGGATTGGCAGCTGTCAATGTGACAATGCTGCGGAAAGTTAGCATACCATACCCAAATTCGAACCAGCATTAGGCATGGTGATATATTGAAGCCTTCCTTGCTGTGTATCCATCCTTTGTACATCATTGATCATCATTGTACGTCAAGCAATGAAGCAACTTTACCTTCACTGCATCACAATTGTTGTCATTCTGCATCGTCATCCAAACCTGGACGGATTTGCAGCATCTGCTTTCGCCTTCACAGGTGACGACAGGTGACATCACAGAGTTGATGGGTAAAACCACCTATATAGGTTTTTTAATCACTTGGGCTTTGGTTCAAAAATGGGGCACCAATGGACTTCGACATCTTTTCGACCCATGTCTGTCCTTCTCAGCAGCAGAAATTCTTTGTAGCAACTCAGCTTTGGCAGACTTCACCTGTGCGGAATGGAGTCATATGGAGTCCTTCAAAAAAAAACACGGTGCCGCAGACCATCACTACGCCACTACCCTTGCCCCGCCTGCTCCTCTGTACCAGGACCGATGTGCGCAGTGAGATGCCCTGCCTCTGGTGGCATCAATGCAATCATCACTTTGCATTTCTCACGCACCTGTAGCGATGGCAGGCTGAAGTTTCGACTGACAGCCTGAGCATGCCTGAGCCGTACAGTTTCAATCAATTTCACTCAATTTCATACAGTCCATTGAACCAATTTCAATTTTATTCGTTGGATAAAAACATATAAAAACCCTAGAATTCATATGAATTCATGGATAAAAACAATTAAAAACATATAATGTCCTGAAATTTCCTGAAAATCATGAAAAGTCACCAGCCTTAAAAAGTCACCAGCCTTAGGCAAATCTCGACCATTGGGTCCCACGGCTCCGCAGAGGAGTTGCTCAGGGATTTTCACCTGATCCTGATCTGAAAGGCAGGCCCTGTGAATACAGGAATTGCACATGAAATACATGGTCAAGTGATGTTAAGTGATTAAGTGGTTACAACATCTTACAAATATGTACAAATTGGATTCCAATTCTATCCAACTCGTATCAAAGAAATACATAGAAATACATAGACATACGACAGACATACGACAACATACGACAACTATCGAGAACTATAGAATCAGAAAGGGATTCTGAAACGGACAACGTGCAGGCTGAAGCCAGGCGTCATGTCCGATGATTCCGATGCCAAGACTCCATGTAATTGCTCTCAGCTTCCTCCTTCGCCTTCCTTTCGGCCTGGATTGCTTCAGACATCTCCGAAAGATGCTAATGGGGATATAATGAGTATATAATGAGTATATAATGTATGTAATGTTGAGCTTCATCTTCAGGAACTGACAATGTCTTTTGATGTATTTTGCTGTCATAGAATATCCATGAATATCCCGTTATCTCAGGCTTCCTGGTGATCCATCATCTATCTTTGCACGGATATTTCTATGGCTGCTATAGCTGCTAGCCACAATCAGCACAAGCCACCGCACACCTCAGCAAAGGCTTGAAATTGGAGCTCTATCTGCGCGACGGCCCTTCCAAGCGCATGTTCTTTGCCGGAGATTTTGATCGCCGTAGCGTCACTAGAATCGCCGGGCTGTACGCTGATGTTTACCTCACACTCCTCAGCGCAGCCATCAAACACAGCAACAAAAATATATGCACTTCTTTGGAAGAGTGTTTGGAATTTGTTGACGCTTCTGCGTTGGATTGAAACAACTATCTTGTGCTTTTTGAAACCATAAAAAAATACACTTAAGAATAGTGAATTGTCAGAAGAAATCATAAAACTATTGGATCTATTGGATCTATTGGTTGAACATAATCGAAACATATTGAAGATATCAAAACACCGAGGATGTCAATGCACAAAAAATGCTCCGAGATTCGGCCATGACTTGCACAAGGCCGCCCTCGTGCTGCAATGGCCCAGCAAACTTCGTGGGGAACGACAAGATGCGGTGGATCACCTTGTCTGCCTTGTTTGATTAGCATCTCTAAACACAGCTGGGTACAGGCAGAATCATCAAGACAATCAAGCTTCATCAAGTTTCCAAATTATCCGGAGTTTCGGTGATTTTCCTATGCAATCTGGCACACCATAGCACACACGAGTGCTTCCTCAATCAGTTCAATCCCATGTTTTTTTTCTGTTTCTTGGTTTCTGATGGTTTCTGCAAAGAGGTCAAGTTCCAACAGCGGGTTACCCTGACCGCCTCGTCTACATCCAAGGGGTTTGAAGCCGTCAGCAGTGCAGTGGCGGCTGCAGCTCCCGTTTTCCGACGTTGGGAGTTGCTGCCTTGCGGGGCGACGCGGTGTCATGACATATCACAACACTCCCAGTCACAAGAGTTGTGGCTGTTATAACCTCCACCTTGATTATCTTTTGTTTAACTACATTGAAGAACAATAATGCAAAATTAAAGCATGTTCTGAAAACAAGGTGTCCTATAGACTTGCAATCCCTATATAATGCGTACGTATACACACATATACATGCCACCATTGACCACCACCCTCCCTGCAATCAACATCAAACGTGTGTTTGTGTGTGTGTGTGACTCGACCTTATGGTTCAAAATGCCAAAGAACGTGTTTCCAGCAAAGGATGATTGTATACTGCGAAATGCATTGATGCATTTGACCATGTTCTGAATTCTCGTGATCTGTTTCGCACGCATAGCAATCATGCCAATCAAATACCGTTTCCGCAAAAATGTGCGAAGTTCTCCATCTGCATGCATCTATGCACACCAAGTACAGTACAGCTTGAAATCTTGGTGTTGCACACTATCCGTATATATATATATAATTATGTGTATATATATATATAATTATGTGATTATATATATACAAATTATACATATAAACATATATATATATATAAACATATATATCTCTCTATATATATATATATATCCATGCACATATCAATCCCGGATCACTTCACCTGAGCTCGAACTTTCAGAGTCAGACTCCACCAACGTCACTGGACCTTGGATCCAGGAACATCTAAGTGCATCATCCTGGATAGGTTGAAGTGAAAATCTAGAGGGAACCATGGTTTTTTATCCTTACAGAGGTTTCCTGCAATTTTCCTCTACCGATTCTGAGAAATAATATTAAATAACTGGTAATAAATTGCACGATTATGTAATTAAAGAGGTGTTTGCAGCCATTAAGCTGAACAATCTATTTGCAAGTCAGGTCTTTGCATGCAATGACAATTCCCAAAACAAAACCCATTGCAAAACCAGAACGTGCTGCACTAGAAAAATGATACCATCGATTGCTTTGCCTGAACAGGCATTGCACTTTGCGACATGATGCAGCGACAATCGTGTGCAATCATTTATGATAGTAATGCAACTGTCGAGCAGCGAACGTGATACTTTGTCATCGTTCAGCAAATGGACAAACACAACTGTCCAACATCTCGAGGTACAAGTAGGCCACCGACGCTTTGTACCGGTTTTTGTGTGCGTGACACAAACATCCTGACAGTGTGATCGAACGAAAAAATAAATCAAAACTAATAGACATGGCCAGAGTAGCCCATGTGTTCTTGCCCGTTCGACCCTTACACAGCTTACGCATCATAAAATAAGAGTGGTTTGTTTCCAAACCCACCATTTCTCATGAATGCGAGACTCCTCAGCATCGTCAACATCATCGTCGATGCAAATATTGTTCCTCAATGCTGGCAGGAAACAAATTGTTTTATGTTGCTCTGACAATCTTGCAGTCGTTGCGATCTTTAAAACTCCGGCAATTTTCTCGGCTCGAATTTCAAGGATGCAATGAATTTCCACCTTGATAACCTTTTTGAAATGTCCAAATCTAAAAACAGTTTAGACAACGAATTCTGGGTGTATTGCTTCTTGGATTGGGGCACATTGTCCCGCGTCACCTCCAGAGGCTTCAGAATGTGTCTGAAACCACAACATGAACACAGAACCCGGTGATACCTGAGATCTCACCTGGCGATACCTGGGTTTGGATCACAGAACATGACACTATTTTATGTTTTTTCATGTTTTTGTCCATATATTGGCATGTCTCAACCACTCCAAACCTGAACAGCACAAACATCGTCATCGACATCCTCGATCACAGCCGTCATCGGAGGATATCGGAGGTGTAAAACAGTGTAAAATGCAGGCAAAACAATGCCACAATGATTGCAGGGTTTGTTTCATGATGTTTAATGGTTTAAAATCACGTGCTATTTTTCCACCAAACAAAGGTACCAATCAACAACTCAAAGATACTCAAAGACTTCATTGCGGTTCACTATGAATGGTGATGGGTATTGAATGCATCTTGTGCTTTGACACATCTGGTTCGAAATCCGATAGCTGAAACGGCGCAAGCGAACATGACTTTGTATTTTTTTGCCCGCCCTGCCCCCCCTTGGTTGAAATGTGACATGTGTTCAATTCCTGATTTGATGCCCAACTTGAGATTTGGCAGGCTTTTTCTTCTTTCCCGCCCAAACAGCAGGAACGAATTCAATGAAACACAGATCGCGCATCTCTAACTTGCGATGTGCAACTTCAACGGCCAACAGGTTCACAAAGGAGCTGCTGGTCGTTCTGCTGCCTCTAGCTGTCTTAGCTCCTGGTCGGTTCCAAAATACATCAGAATCTGTTGGAGCACAGCTTTACGCTGACAAAATCAGTCTCAAAAGTGCTGCTGGGCATCCTCCAGCTGCTCCCTGTCAGAAAGAAAGCTTGACTTTTAGCGTTGCAGCATGCAGCAAACAAGGGCATAGCGGCATACCTCACACATGGCCTTTCCAATTTCTGCAATCTTGCAACTTCTTTCTTCACCTGACTGCTCTTTGTCAGCTTGGGACGATTTGGGATGAGCTTCCAGACCAATTGCGTCCTTGCTCTCTGTTGGTTTCATGAGTGATTTCATTTGGAAAATGCCGGCAGCAGTGGAGGGGGTGGAGTTGGCTGAAGCCCAAGGTCTGCAAGGAAAAGGGCTTAAGAGGACGAGCTGGGTGAAAAGAATTGAACGTGTCTGAAACTGGCCGAGGCTGAGGGAACTTGATCCACTGCCTTGTCTCATGCCTAGCCTGTTTCAAAGATTTTCAAAGCATCAAGCGCAAACTCAGAAAGAGCACCAGCCTTGTCTCTTTCCTGTTCTTCTTTCTTCAGTTGCTCATGCTTTGCCTGGAACGCAAACGCCACCCAGCAACTTTCCTTTTAATTGGCACCCGCCTGAAGCCCTCTGTTGGCTGGCCTCCAGTTTGATATCTAACTCGAAAATCTCGCTTTCCTGGCCAACAGACATATGGAAGTGATTGAATGCTCCGCCCCAACGTATGCATGGATGGATACAAATCGATGGAATGCCGCACATGTGAAACGATTTCCTGAATAATTCCATGTAATTCCATTGTACACCCAAAAATGATTTGGTCGGTCTGAATCATCCACTGGGCAAAGCGAGCCCCCGGCAGCATCCGGCAGCCACCAGTATCATTAGAGTCCTTCTTAGCTTTTTGCTGAAGGAGCTCAAGATGTTCGTTGACGAGGATCTCATTCTTCCGCCGAAGGTTTCGTGCCTGTCTTGGAGTGGCTCATAGTGGCCGTGGTCAGCCCTATTTAATGTATCGATTCTATCATCTTCTATTGTCTGTGTGGCCTCCCCCACCTTATCGCCTTTGCTTGGATTGAAGATATTGAAGACTTAATGACTTAATGTCTTGTGGATCATCGGAATTGGATGCATTTCCCAACACCTTGGCAAGCCCTTTGGAAATCCTCACGCTGTGTCTCCGCAGTGTGTCTGGGTGTGTCATTTTTGCACCTCCACCGATGGTCGGCCGGAGTCTTCTTGGAGTTCCTCACTGCAACTATCAATATGAATTCAAAGCTTAACATCTTGAAGTAAAGAAAGGAGTAACTAAGTATTATTGCGTCTGCACCTGGATGCTTATGATTGGAGGATGGAGATATTGAATGACAACGTCCTTGGATGCCGCAGCGTGGAACTTTCTCACGAACTCGTGGCATTTGGCTTGTGCCGCAGTGAGGCGTTCCTGGCAGAAGCCAGCAACATTCAGCAACATTCAGCAACATTCAGCAACATTCAGCAACTATCCAGGAATCCAGGAACTGCTTGATACCGAAGATTGAAAGGGGGAACCTAATGACCAAAGATTGGCTACGGTAGCTACAATCATGATCTTCATGCCTGCGCGATCCCAAGAACGGAGGGAATGGAACGGTATCCCAACGATCATGAGCCCTTGGAAGATTTGGAAGCAGAGTGGTCCAGAACTGCCGCATGCCATGACCCACCAATGAAGGGAACAAAATCAACCTGCACTTGAAGTGACAGCCAAAACTTTACAATAACCTAGGAGTCAGGAGTCATCCAGGAGTCATTCTAGGACCTTTTGGATCTTTTGTTTTGAACATCTTAGTCCTGTGGTCTCGGTTGGCACAGCTTCTTGATGCAGTCCTGCGCCATATTACCCTTTGCCATGGGCTCACCATGTCAAGAGATGTCAAGAGATCATGTCATAGCTGTCATAGCATGGCTCCTCTGCCAATGGCTCCAAGCCAGGAGGGAACTTCAGCCTTACGCTCCTCAGATTCTGACGCTGGAGACCAAGCTGACCTCTACAAGCGTTGCCTGCATGCCTGGTGCATGCCTGGTGCATGCCTGGTGCATGCCTGGTGCATGCCTGGTGCCAAGCTGCAGGATGTTGCGACAGGTTTCATCCTGGTTGCTTCCGCCAAAGGGCGATTTGCCAACAACCATCTCGTACCTCAAGTCCAGCCAAGCCAAGGAGTCGCATGGAGTCGCACCAAGACCATCTTCAATGAGAACATCTATGTAGCAAATGGATGCAAATGAATGCACATGAATACATTCCCTTCCATTCCACTCCATCTACATTACACATCATTACACTACATTAGAAAAAACGGGTCAGAGTCATGACTTCACCGAGGTGCAGCAGCACACCCATCTCCCACATGTCCAAACTTTCATTGTGACCTTCTCCACGAATCATTTCTGGGGCCAGGTAGTCTGGTGTACCGCAGAAGGTGGCCCTGGACAGCGTCAAGTTACTATGTGGATCTATGTGGTATGGTACAGTAACCTATCACAAAACCGGACCCCACACAATCCACACATGGGATGGGCATGCATTGATATCATTGATCGACAAAGGTCTGAATGGATTGATAGCTTTCCCCAAGAACTGGGCAATTTGCCGAAGTTTGACCCAGGCGACGGCGACAAGAAAAGATAGAAAAAGATGAGGAAAGCACAGCAAAGACCAGCCTGTAGGAGACATTCTCCAAGACGTTCGACCATCCAAAGTCAGCAAGTTTAGCGTGCTGATCTTTGTCCAGCAAAATGTTTTCGGGCTTGATGTCCCTGCAGCTAGAACATAAACAGCCAAAGAATGATTCAAGGTGGTCCACGGTGGACACACACGGTTCCACTCTTCATGTTTTTTTTTGCAGTTTTTTGCTACGTTCATGGTTGCGCCTGTGAATAATCTGCGGCGTTTGGGTGTGCAAGTACTCCAAGGCATCACAGACTTCGTAAAAATGTCGAGCTGCGAGCTCACAGGTGAACTTGCCATACCTGGATTGGACATCAAGGACAAGACAGGACAACAATAACAGGAACCGTTATGCTATCTCATCCGACAGGCCAACAAAAAATAACATAAGTAATTCATAAGCATCAAAAGTGGAACTTGTTCAGCTTGTCTAAGAAGAGTTGCTTACTGAGCAGGTCGAACATCCCGCCGCCCTCGGCAAACTCCATTCCTGTGGCTTACTCAGGCAGGTAAATGTTTGATAATCTTTGAAGACCCAACTCGCAACATTGGCAATGCATGAAAAGCCAATAGTGTCCTAGACTGAAAACTCCAGCAGAAACTTTCTTTGCAAACCAGCTTCCCAAGTACACGTGGCTCTCGTCTTGGAAGCTGAAGTGAAGCTCCACGATGTGTGGATGTCTCAGGCTTCTCATGATGTCGATCCTTAGGGGGGGGCGGCTGTTGAGGTTTCATTAATTTGCAAATGAATGCAAATGACGACAAGTAAAAGAATCACAAACGCAAATGCCCACAGAACACATATGAAAATAACATGTGGACAGCAAACGCATTCATACCCCGATAAAATCCAATAAAATAATACCAAATGCATGTCAACATATGTCAACACTTCTACCTTCAGAAATCCTCAAGACCGACACCACTCTTCGCATCCTTCCATTCTTGCCTGGGAATTCTAGTGACGGGCCACGACCCACAATCTTCACCAATTCAGCCTGGTCTCTCCCTCTTCATCTGCTCTGTGAGGCCATGCTGCCTGGGATCTGAAACAGCTGCGGTTTCGGCAGCTTTTGAAAGCACCTTGATGGTTTCAATGCGTGAAAAATTGCAAATTGGGGATCATCATTCCTAAGAGGCGTGGAAAAAAAAAATCAAACCATCAATTGTTTGCATTTGGTGGAAAGTACCAAGGTATTGCATGCAAGGAGTGCAACGAGGTTTTCACTTTATTCCACTTTTGCCGAACCCTGGCAGAATTTATGTGCTTCACCAGTGTTCACCAACCGAGCAATTCCATGCAATTCTACACCACAAACCGATCCCAGTGCTGACGGGAAGCTCTATGAGAGACAATGGGATTTTCTTCACCTCTAGCGGCAACTCTCCACCAACTGGACACCATCTGGACACTGTCTGGGCGCTGTTGAAGATATTTGAAGATATTTGTATGTTTAAATTTGTTGAATTACATTGTTTAATGTTGTTTATGTTTGTGCATCTTGCTGGCACAGTCGAGTCTAGTTCCAATAATCCCATCCCAAACTGCGAGGCTGAAGGACTTCTCCACTTGCTCCTAGTTGCTGCCCAAACAGGTGTGGACGATCGACCAGCGCGGTAACCTCGCCTCAAGTCACCGCGTGTTTCTCCATGCAGCGAGCAATGAGCATGCAGCTGGGCTCCAAAAATCACAGAACTGCAGAGTTTGGTCAGAAGATCCTCAGAAGATCCCAGCATATCCCAGCTACAGCAGCTACGTATCTGGGGTCCTTGCCAAACCTCTCCAAAGTAGCCACGGCCCAAAGGCTTGTCAAGCTTTAGATCCTTGGTGAGACTCACCTCGGCCCTGGGGACATTGAACCACGAAGAACAACAGGAATCAGCAAATCATACCGAAAGCTCCTGGAAACCCGCTGTGTCAGTCATCTCTGTCAGCTGAGGATCATGTTTGCTCTTCGGCCAGGCCAAGCCATCTGTTGCCACTGACTGAGCAGAACCCGCCATATCTTGGGCCAAAGGCTTCAGTTGCGCATCAAACCAATCACTATATATATATGTGCATATATATATATATTTACATACAAAAACACATCCAGACAGCACACACACACACTCACATGTATATGTATATTATATGCATACGCAAATGAAAACAAATACAACTTGGACACATACGAATATCAACATGCATATCATGATGCCCCAACACTAGATGATGTTGGTGTACTCTTCATGATGCTCAGAATCAATCAACATGCCGCAGTAATATGCAGTAATGCTCTGGACGAGACCTTTTCTCCAGCTATTTTCTGCACCATCCTCCAGCAATGCCCAGGACCTCAAAGCCGTCCAAGGCCGAAGGCTGAAACATGCTGAACCCCCAGGAGCTACGGCAGCACAGCCAGACCCAGAGCCGCTTTCAATCTTTTTCATTTCTTCCACCGCCATTTTTAGGCATGGCATCAACATGGGTCTGTGTTGAAACACTCAAATGTAACATCTTGAAACGATATTCATTTCGAGTAGAATGTTCGAAGTATACAGGAGTATGAATTACTTGCTACATACATCCCTGGAAGGCCAGGGGCGCCATGCCGGCGCGGAATAATGAGGTCAAGGCTTCAGAAGTGAACATCGAGTGCTGAATGAACCAGTAACAGGGCTTGGTCAAGAGCATGGGAAGCATCGCATGACTCATAACTGATGATACCTTATGTCTTTTCTGCGATGCCAAGAAATCCTGATGCCTCAACCAACATGATTTGACTGCGAATTGCAGTCAGTGTTCTTGGTGCAAACGATCTTGAAATTACAGATGTTGGACTGGCAACACTTTGTTTGCCGGTACCATGACAGTCGCAAAGCAGTTGTTTTTAATCAAAACAATGACTGTTACAAGTTCAGATCTCAATCTTCGCCTGAGAGGCTGTACTCCATTGAAGATTGGAAGCATGTCCAGCGATTCACCAGGATCACGCATCTCCATTCAGCACTTTGTCAAGTACCTGTCCGTCAGCCACAACTGCTGACAACTGTTACTTTACTAGTGAGTGCACTTTTGTCACATCTTGATTTCATCAAATAAGCACTAACATCCATCCTTCGATTTCAATTGCTAGCTATGATAGCAACGATAGCAATGTATAGCAATGTAGCTTTTCAGCACGTGGCCAGCTTAAGGAATATCTCCCGTTGCACTGCCTCCTCATTGTGCTCTTGGATCCGGAGCTGTGCCACCGTCTTGGAACCCATGAGCCCTTCCATGGCCTTCTTGAGAGCCATCAGAACCTTCGGAAGCTGCAGAGAATTGCTGACATGGCTGACATGGTATGTGGATGACCCCCCTGCCTTCCGTATGTATACACCCCTCCTGTTCATACATTTCCATCAAATGTATGAAAGGTACTGGGGGGCAGGTGGTCAAGCCCGGCGACGGAAAGGGGTGTCAAGAAGGTTTATACATTTTTATTTTTGATTGAATGAGACATGGGGTGGACCTGCCTTGCACCAGCACAAAACAATATTTGGGAAACCCCAAGAATGTATTCCTCTGGGGGGTGAGCTGCTACTATGAACTATCAATTCATTGCCAGGGAAAATCTTAAAATGTATGAGACATAGGGGGGGCCATGTTCATTTACTGCAGTAATCTGGATGAGATATGATGAGATGAGACAATATCAAATGTATAAAAAAAATATATATATATAAGGGGGACTAGGTGGTTTCCTGTAAAACACTGGAAATGTATGAAAGTAAGGGGGACTATGTTGTTTCAGCCTCAAAAAATTGATGATGCCCTTCGATTGATTTCCACAGCTTCTTTCGATATCTGGCCACAGAATCAATGAGTCCAAAGCAATTTCCAGTCGTTCTCTTTGCCAAGGCTGCAATCTCACGAAACTTCGAGGCTTTGAAAACAGGGGGAGGGGCCTCAAAAGCGTTGCCGCTATTTCGTAAGATTCCCCAGGAAAACTCCATGAGCATCAAAGATCCATGGCCTTGCAAAATCAATGTATGAAACCCCCTCCCCACCTTTTTCTAAACAAGCTTTTGAAGCCAAATACCGAAAATGTATGAGGAACATCCCCCACCTCTTTAGGTAATCTCTTAATTTTACCAAAAAAAGGTTCATACAATAATACCCGTTTCAGAGGGGGAGGGGGGGTGGAAATGTATGAACAAATCCCTGCCTCCCCCCCCTCTCCATACATTTTAAGGGGTGGGGGATTGTGGATGTATGTGGCATGATATGCGACATGGCTTCAATGGAAGCATTCCGCACCAACATGTACCAAGCAAACATCAACGCATGCAGCATGACCGCATTGTATGCTGGCAGGAACGCATTGAGTGTCTGCCATTGTCCGTCTGTTAAGTTCTTGGCGTCACACTGCAGTACTTGGCTTGAGCCAAGAGGCTCGCTCAGCGAGAATGAAAAGGATAAGTTTTGTAGCCAGGCTCATCTTCTCAATATTGAAGACAAAAATCACCTTGGGGGGAAGTTGGGTGAGGTCCCACTGACCCTGAAGAGAATCTGTGCTGCTGCAACCTACCCCAAATGAAAATCCTGTCAAAGAAGAATCAGAAATACAGCATGTGGTAGGAGGTCAGTCTTTGTTGAGTCTGCAAAGCAACCTGACAAGCATGCTAGACCCTGCGGCAACATGCATCCAAGGACGGAATACATAATCCAAGTCTCAATGTAGCATGTGCAGGTCACACCCATGTAAGCAATGAAGCTCATAATTGCTCTCCACGCACCAATCCCTTCCTCCACTCTGGGAACGGCTCGCTGTCGTGCATAGGAAACTTTGTATGCCAACAGCCTTTTGATGGGAAAGTTGGAGAAGAAGCACATGATTGACATTGATGGACAGGTGACGCCGAACCTGAAACAATGAGTCAAGCAGCGAAACGCAAACGCAAACAAATCAAACAAATATGTGAGGGCCCATATGAACTCAATGTCTACAGTCTACACTGTCTCATTTCTATCCGACTTGGGAGCCGACATTGCAATGAAACCAAAGATCAGCACAAGATTCATATAGTCTGCAATTTGGTCTGCTTCGCCGTAAGGTGGAAGCTTTGCCTTGAAATGGTGTCATTGGCCGCATGCCACATACAACACAACGAACCATGACTGCAACATGTTAAATCTATGCTGTTGCACCTGCAACTCCAAGTAGGTGACGTGCTTTCGGCCACTTTCTTGACCTGTTTTGCGTAGCCGGTAGCACTACATTTTGATTGCTTTCATATGTTTTCGTGCTGGTCTGGGGAAGGTCAAAAAATCCCATGCAACTTGGCCGTTGATGACATAGCCTTCACTTTGCCAAGGATCTGATCTTTTTCTTTTCCGAACGCACGCTCCAGTACACCGACAGCAGTGTCACGCAAAGGCCAACTGCTTCTGTAACCACCTCACCAATGGACGAGGCTTCAGAGTTTGCAACATGCTAAGATATCCCAATTCATTACAGACTTACTACATCCGACACGTAAAGCAAGTCTCGCTCATCTCCCATTCCGACTGATAAGCGGTGCCAAAAGAGGTTGAAGAGGGGCCATCCATCAGAATCGATAGTGATGGATCTTGAAATCACTCGAAATCGCAAAAACTGCTGAATTCCGGTGCTTTTCTTCTCAATGGTGCGAACTGAGATGTACTGACGCCTCTCGGGAACTTGGGCGTTGCATGCCTATCGTTTCAGCTATTGCATCTGAGGTGCTTGGCAAACGAAGAAAAAATAAAGGTCTGATCTCAACTTTGACACGCAGCCTGGCAGCAGTATGAAACAAAAACGCAGCTGCTGGGACTTTTTGATCTTTTAGGGGGGCTCTGTGTGCAATTCACTTCCCACATCCCAACTCTGCGAGCTTGCCGTGACGTGGGTAATCTCTAGAAGTATGTAGTCACCGCAGGCACTCACTCAAAGCCACACTGGAGTCGCATGCAAATTTTCGCTGATCATTGCTGTCCAAAAGACAATGCCCCCATGGAATTTGATGAATTTGTAAAAATGCGGTGCTTGCATGTGTCTGCAACTGTCAAACGTGCATCCGGCCTGACATTTCTCCTCCATCACAGCCCTCTGCTTCATATGGCTGCACAAAGATGGTAAATGCAAAAGGGTAATAGAACACCACAAACTTCACAGCAAACAGCTTCACGACCATGTTGGCTTTAAGGTCGGTCTCTGTGCGCCAATTCTCCTTCTTGCTGAGCCAAGTGGATAACGGCGTCCAAATCGAGTCGACCAGCTTGATATTGAGAGTAATGGCATACTTTGCAAGAAGCACAAGTGTGCCGTTTGAAATCCCAAAGGTTGAACCCTCAGGGTCACTGAATGCTCTCGACCTGATCTTTGTGATGCACTCTGCTGCGACAACCGTCTCCAGCATGAAGAGCAAGCAAAGTATCCAATGCACCAAATTCTGCGAGCCTTCACACACAGTTCCGCGATATGCGTCGCTGAACTCCTTCCTCACCTTGGATTGCAAGGAAGATGAGGTATAGATGTCTATTAGTAGAATCAGCTTTTCAGTTGCCCTTTGACCTTGCTTTTTCTCACAACCCAAGCCGTGAGCCAAATATTGGCAGCATTTGCAGATTGCATAATTGCTTTCTCCCTGCAAGTCGTGTCAAACAAAGATTGTAATCATTGCCAGAAACAAGACACAGAGCTTCCCATGTAACGGAGTCTGCAATTTACATGAGAAATTATGTCTCAGTGGCAGGTGCAATCTCTTGCTCCGCCCCATGCATTCCCCAGCGAAAGATCTTGAGATTTTCGAGTTGCTCATAGCGAACCTCAGAAAGCGGCGCCCAGAATTCCATGTAAGACTTTGCATCCTGTGTGCTACTTGGCAGAATCATGCCAGCAAGTACAAGCACACCAATCACAACTCAAACGAACTAAAAAAACCCTCCTGTAATTTAATGAGAGGCCAGCGCTCTCAGCGCCCACAAATCTCGTAAAAAATGCTATGTTTTGAGCATTTTCTGACATGTGTGTCCAAGTCTGTAAGCGACATGTTCTCATTGCTGCAGGTTGTCTATCAA
>Ga0126342_10001918_pt1 | contig 31039 bp, 28 predicted proteins | sample Cyp1metagenome_FD_92528 | JGI IMG/M metagenome (GOLD analysis project Ga0126342, IMG submission 92528) | Coral microbial communities from Lord Howe Island, Old Settlement Bay, Australia - Cyphastrea 1 metagenome | ecosystem: Host-associated > Invertebrates > Cnidaria > Coral ...
GGCCTGGCTGGCGCACGGCGCATGCAAGTTCTCGAAGTAGTACTGGGAAGTGGTTCATGAAAGCTTAGATGACATATGAGAAGAGATGAGATGAGAAGAGATGAGCTGGGATAAGGTGAGAAGATCTCAGGTGAGATGAAGTGTGGAGTGTGAAGAGTGCAGTGTGAAGTGTGGGGCGTGAAGAGTGCAGTGTGAAGTGTGGAGTGTGAAGAAAGCAGTGGGAAGTGAGAAGTGTGGACTGTGAAGTGTGAAGTGTGGAGTGTGAAGTGAAGTGCGGAGTGCGAAGAGTGCAGTGTGAAGTGTGAAGTGTGGAGTGTGAAGTGTGTAGTGTGAAGAGTGCAGTGAGAAGTGTGAAGTGCGAAGTGGAGCTTCACATGTGACATGTGAAACAGGACACCACTTTCGCAGAATGCACGCACACACGGGCTTGGCTGGCGCACGGCGCATGCAAGGTCTATAGATGAGAAAGGTCTTATATATCCCCAAGGCAACTTCCGCCCCGCCTCTTGCGGGTACTACTGGTAATATACAATTGGATTCTCTGGGTACATTGTTTTCAGACAAAGCCAAGCGGCTTACGAACGAACCTCAACAATGTGATTTTTGGGATCTGAAATATCCCTTTTTTGGGTCATTTTTTCTTAGGAAAAAACCGGAGGCTTCTGAAGGTGGATACTTACTGGCATGAACCTCTCCTTTCAGGAACCACTTAGCCATATAGCTTTAGATGGTCGTATCCCCAGGTCTACGCCTCTTTTTTTCATCCATATCCAAGTCCTATATCCAAGTTTTCCGCTATGTTTGTTTTAGTCGTCGTTTTGTGGATGAAGTCCTGATACTTGGTGCCGAAAATAATTAACTATTTGTTGTGATGAAATTGATGAAATCCCAATGTTATTGGTATGGTTTTAGTCAATTCCCATGTCCATTTCTGGCTGTTCCCATATCTCTCCCTTGGGAACCCCCACAGGCTTGTGTACGACATCGACCTTGGTCCAAAGGATATGCTGGGAGCAGACACCTGGATTCACAGCAAACCTTCACAATGGGGATATACATCACCATGAAATTCGATGAAATTCAGCAAAATGGAAAGGGCATTTTCAGACTGCAACCAACATTCACTATTTTGTCAAAACATCTCTCTATTAACATGATGCCGCTATAGCCATTTGAACATAGATCCTCTCACTTGCACCCTCGAGGCGAGTGCTCGACGTGCGACCTCCGTCTCCTGCTGGTTGAAACTTGCTTCTGATTTAGCAATGGATCCATTAAAAAAATATGGGTTCCTACACATTATTTACGATAGTCATTATAAATGAGCTAGGGCAGTCAACCCGGCAATAGCCAGAAAGAAATCAGCTAACTGTGATTCCAGCCAAGTCCCACCCGTAACCCGGGCTATGGGCATACTAGTGGCTATGACCCTATCAAAATATCTAGGTACCTGGAAAAAGTCCTAGTGGATAGTTAGGCTGGTAGGTTGCCATGGTGCCCATGATACCACCCATGGGGAAACCAGGAACATGACTGGCAAACTTATTGCTCCTGCATCATATCCTGCACCATCTGGAAGAAAGTGTGAATTCCAGCCAGCAAATAAACCGCACGCAAACTGACTGGTCAACATCAACCCCTGCAAAGACATGAGCCAAAACCCAATGCCCAAACTTGGTTAAACTGAACCCAAATGGAGGGCAAACAGCATCAACAAACAAAGTGCAACCTTGAGCAAATAACACGGATTAAAGAGGTCAACAACATACAGACTGGTTCCGGGAATGTCCGAATACAATCCCAAGGTCTGAATTAATTCAGTGGTTGATCATCATGTTCCCCTGACAATTCTGATTTGAAAGGTTCATCCTGAAAGCCTAGATCGCCAAATTGATTTATAGTTAGCTAAAAGTAGCTGTAATCATAAGCTCAATCGGTTTAAAAACTCTATAAAGCATGGCCAACCTCGTTTTTTTTGGAACTTTAGTAGATTAACCACTAGATAACCGTTAGTTAACCACGTTTCATGTTAGATATAGTCATCGTTTATGAGGGTCATAAGTTACGACGTATGACTGGCGCACCTCAACGCGCTGCTGCCGTCGCTTGTTCATGGCGTCCCAGCGATCTGCCGACTCCTAGCGTTAAAAGCGTGGGACATTCGAAACGACGCTTGGAGTTATTGAACCAGTAAATTAACATAGACCCTGCCAGATAGGGGTTGGAAGACTAGTTTCCACTAAAAACTGGTGATTTTCAGGGTCTATGTTAATTTACCAGAGGGTATTGAACCAGCTGGGATCAGAATTCTTGTATTACTATTATGAACCAACTGGAGTTATTGAACCTACTGCTATGTTTCTTATTACTATGATCAAACTGGTGAAAGTGGAGTTTTCTGAAATTGGTGATTGTCGAATACAAGATTTGTGGTCAAGGTTGACATTTATGACCAATACAATTGGTATCAGAATTGTTGTAAAGCCGCTTTGGATATCACATATACATCTTAAACTGCAACCGGCCATAATTACCATTCCAATCATAGCCAACCGAAGTCGGAAAAACTATGGAATCTTCCACTTGGATTTGTATCCCGTTCAGTGGTGAAGAACCATATCAAAATAAAATCACATGTGTACAGTATATATATATAATAGTGGGAACGATGTACTTAAGATCAATGTCAGCTGTATAGTATATAACCCACTTGCAAATAATATATTGTGTATTTGTACCAGGGTCATTTTTTTTGTAGTTGGTTTATGGCTTATGGTCATGCGTCGCATGGGGAATCCAAACATCATGAGAATATAACTCCATACTAATGGATGAATGACCATCCCCAACATGCGTATACAATCCGACTCTTGATTCACAACGCTCATTGTTTTAGTCCCATGCCATATTCCAATTAATATCCTATAATCACAAAGTGAATGGTTGCTTGTAAATCTTAAGCCAACCTTTGACCATGCTACTTTATCGCCCTGTTGAATCACTATGTGCCATACTTAAATCAACACTAGGTGACCTTTTTTGATGGGATATATAAGATATATGTGGGTATATGTATATATATATATATACACAGAGAACAGTGATATAACTATAAACCATAACCATTATATCTCCATCAATATCTTATTAAATCCCCAGTTTTGAAGGTTAAACCCATATTTTTAACCACTAGAAAATCCCATTTTTACTTACCCTCCTGTAAATTAACATTGGAAAAATCCACCATGCATAGATCGACCTTCCGGACCAGCGCTTGCTGCTGGAGCTCGCGAGTGGCCTCAGGGTCGCGCAAACCATGGATGACGTTAGTGCCACACCGGCCACGTATTTAGATATATTGTCTTAAAACCATACTATATTATATATAATAAAACCTATCCATAAATTATATAATGTCATGTTGTATTCTGTCATAATGTCCTAAATCAAATGATGTAGCTTATATTACATCAATCCCTTCCCCCTCATACTAAATGCCCCCCACCCTAATAATAAACACCTCAGGTAGTTTTTGTTATTAGGGGGGTATTTAGTATTAGGGAACCCTATGAATAAATTTAAAACCTTAATAATGAAAACTATTTTTTCCGAGTTCAAGATCAATTTAATTTCCTTTTATAACGCAATTAACATATTGCCAACAATTGGATTTCGAAGCGGACCCTATTAATAAATTTAAAACCTCAATAATAAAAACCAATTTTTCCGATTTCAAAATCAATTTAATTTCTTTTATAACGCAATTACATTACAATATTGCAAAAAAATGGATTTCGAAGCGGACCCTATTAATAAATTTCAAACCTTAATAATAAAAACTATTTTTTCCGAGTTCAGGATCAATTTAATTTCCTTTTATAACGCAATTAACATATTGCCAGCAATTGGATTTCGAAGCGGACCCTATTGATAAATTTAAAACCTCAATAATAAAAACCAATTTTTCCGATTTCAAAATCAATTTAATTTCCTTTTATAACGCAATTACATTACAATATTGCAAAAAAATGGATTTCAAAGCGGACCCTATTAATAAATTTCAAACCTTAATTATAAAACTATTTTTTCCGAGTTCAAAATCAATTTAATTTCCTTTTATAACGCAATTAAAATATTGCCAAAATTTGGTTTTCGAAGCAGGCCCTAATAATAAATTAAACGCCCTAATATAAAAAACTAAAAAACATCGGACGGACCCTAATAATAAACACCTCGGGGTTGACTAGTTTTTATTATTAGGGGGCGAAACCCACAAATGGTAGCTTTATTTTTAAATTGTTTTCTAAAGGGGATCAATTAAAAGTCAAATTGGCCAGTATTTGGGGGGGTTTAGTAATAGGGGGAAAGGATTCATTATATATTGCAAAAACTTCTAACTGTAATGGCCCAGTTCAAAGCCCTTACCACTTACCAATGATATACCAAAATCATCATCATCACCACCACAGTTTGCCAGGTCAGCGCACCACATCGCCAGTGGCACCAACGCTTCGCGGGGCCGGCGCCCGCGGCGCCGTGCGCGAAGCGGACGGTGCCGCTGGGGTGGACGTCGAGAGGGACGTGGCCAAGTCGTACCAGCCCTTGACCGGCCTGGAACGGCGGGCGGAAAAGTGGTGACAGTTGTTGGTGGTTGGGCCCGGTCTTTCAACCAACCAAAATCCCATATACATGTTGAAAAAATGGAATCATAAATGAAATGTAGGATGGAAGATTTGAAACACATTAAAAAAACACTAACAAGGGGTATGCTGGTGGTGCAAAAAGTCTCCTGGGATGATGCTGGTTGGGATTTGTTTGTTCTTTTTTTTCGGCAGCTGGTAGAATATCAACAGCTAAACCTTGAGGACTGACGAAGCAACATCGTATATAAAGTCTAGTCTAGCTCAAGTTCCTTGAAAATGATGAAGAAAGACAGTTTTTGGGAAAGGATGTTGTTCATGTATGTTTGAACCAGCGGTTATACCATGATACCTACAATCATCAGCAACCGCAGCAAGTCATGGACAGTGTGACATCTTCGCAGCTGAGGTTGGAACCTGATCTCCATGACACCATTGGGTAAGGATTTGATGACCTCGAGCTGGAAGCACCAGCTGCTTAGATGGACAATGGAATTACTCAACTGCTTAGGAACTGGCATACAACTGGCTATAACTTTTATAATTACCTACGATCTAGTTGCTGGCCAGTTAACCAATCCCGTGAATCATCTACACTAAGCCGATCAAACTATGGACACAGCTCAACTGGAAGGTGGGACCCATATTGACCCATCGAGGATGCTGCTCTCAAAACACAACATAAAGGAGTTATGTTCCAGCAACATGACTCCTTTTGTTTTTTCCTGTTCTGAGATACATGCACAAGATAATATCAAATTTGAACTATAACATACAATTATATTGTGTATATTGCATTGCATTATATTACATAATATATATATATATAATCTAAGCATCCTTTTGGAACGTACCGCAAGGCACTAGTCAACTACAATGGGTGTTTTACATTTTGTTGGCCCCCCAAAAAATGTAACTTGGTTTTGCAACTCGGGCAGAAGCCATTTACATTTTTGGAGCCCCTCAACATGCAAATAAGGTTCTTTGCCGTTGACGTCTGACGCCATTGATATTTCGGCGCTTCATCATCTGACTAATGCAACTCCGACATGGTGACTGCTCTACCGTCAAGGAACCTACGGCTTAAGAACGCCCATTCCCGATCGTACCGAACGTACCGAGAAAGTATGCTAAGTATATAATATAACATGATATGAGATTTTATTGCATTACATTGCAATGCATTTACATCACATTGCTTTGCATTGTATTACATACATAACTGGTTTCAAATTGTAGAAACTCATGGGCATGGAGGAATATCTCAGCCATTGAGATCGAAAAACGAATCTTGACGCTGAGATCAAGACCCAGTGAAGATTTGGTTTGATGCCCATTGGCCTACGATGCCAAATGGAACAGCAACCCGAGGAACCTTTGAGATGAAGGGGAACAATGGTTGGATAGACATAGCCTCAGTCCAAGGTGACTAGCAGGGAAATCCCCCAACTAAATGGTTTAAGTGGGAAGTTCATCTATTATAAATGAAAGATATATATATATATACTGATAGGTGATGTAAAAATGGTGTCATCTATATAGTCTCTCTCTCTCTCTCTATCTGTCCATATATACAAGTATGGATCGGGGATGCATGAATATGTATACATATACAATTGTAAATCCTTTAAAGCCTTAAAGGCATACATGTAAATCACAGCCAGCACTACTAATCATACAGGAGAATTTCGGCCAATACAAGACAAACATAACACATCGGGACTGGGTCAAAACCTTAACTACCCTCTGGTGATTTAACATAGCTATGGAAAATGGCTCATTTGTAGATTATTTTTTTATTATTTACTTATCAAAAAATGTGATTTCCCAGTTCGCTACGTTAAATCACCACAGAGTACCATATTTTGGGTTGATGCACATTCATCAACAAAACCACATGTTCGGGTTCAGGGTACCCGTCGGGTTTTGACTCATAACACTACATGCCACATCCTGTGCCAATGTGCTTATGTAATGTATCCCAACATCGTCCAGAACGATGTGCATCTCACCTATTCAGTGGTGAATAATCCATCATACCCATCCTATCCCGTTTTTGTGGAACCAGTCAGTAAGTGGTTTTTATATCCCATATATAGAATATCCCATATATATATATCCCATATATATCCCATATATATATCCCATATATATCCCATATATATCCCATATATGTATATATATATATATCCCATATATATATATATATCCCATATATATATATATCCCATATATATATATCCCATATATATATATCCCATATATATATATATCCCATATATATATATCCCATATATATCCCATATGTATCCCATATATATCCTATATATATATATCCCATATATATCCCATATATATCCCATATATATCCCATATATATATCCCATATATATCCCATATATATCCCATATATATATATACCCCGTGTATAGCTCATATAATAATCCATATATAACTGCTTTAGACAGTTTAGACTATGGTTATTCACCACCGAAGCGATGCCTGTGCTCCAATGGCCTGCCAAATCGCGTCAGACCCTTAGGGCCGTAGGCAGTGCACTCGTCGCCTTCCTCGCGGATGCCTTAGGCGGTCGGACGCCTTATGCGGAGATGTAAAATCATATATGTAGTAAAAATTATATGTAGTAATAATAAAAACAGTAATACTAATAGTAATTCATAATAATAAATAAATATATAAAAAAACATGTGGATAATATACAATAATTTAATGGACATATGTATATATCATTATATATCTATGTATGTAAGTTTCTATATAACCAAGTTGCACGTAATTATGAATCAGAAAAAGGCGATAATATACCGTGCAATACCACTGGATTGACTCTGTGGTAAATATCTCCTGGTAGTCATCTGAATGGCAATGGAAGGAATCCGTATGTTCAATGGGATATCATCCTTAGATGGATATGAATGGGGGATCTTCATTGATTTTCCACACAAATTGCCCTAAAGTAACCCTGGGATGATCGAAGTTACCATCTGGTCTTTCACAGGGCTGGTTGGAAAGTTCTCATTCATGGATGACCTTTCTGCTTAGTAAACAATGAGCACTGGGAATTCCAGGATCCAACAGATGGAGGTACGTTAGTACCATATAAGTTTGGCCACATGAATTGTGGGATATTCCCTCAAAAAATAGGCCTGAAAAATAGGCCTTTTTTCTATGGTAGGTACCTCCAATTTTTCTCGGTTCCATTTCGTCATGGCCATTGAGGGTGAAATCCCAAAGGTATGCCGCCAGTGCAAAGGATTCCCAGCTCACTCATGATTCATTTACTGATTTCAGGGAAAACGCTGAATTAACATGTTTTGAAAAGGTGAACACAATGAAATGTGCAGAATTATTGATGTATATTTAGTAGTGATAGATATTATGTATATGTATATACAATATATATATATATACATGTTCGCATGCTAATGACATAAATACAAAATAATAATTAAAAAAAACATACGTCTTATGTATATATATATACACATACATGCATGTTACAGTACACATATTGGGTTGTGTTGTAGAGAGACACAGAAAGAGAGAGAGAGAGAGAGAGGGGGAGAGAGAGAGCGAGCTAATTAGTTCTAAAACACGGGAAAACCCTGAAACCAGGTTTTACCACCATGCATTGTGGGATTGATTAGGCTCTCTAGCTCCCCATGCACTCTTTGGTCAAACATGGCAATGGCAACTCCCTTATAAATGGAGGTGTTTTTTTTTTATGGGAAAAGCATCCATAAATGGCTGTTTTTTCATTGCCATGTTTGATTGCCGAGGGTGGGGATTTTCATCATCCCTGGCTCCATGATTGATCCAAGCAGTTCACGGAAAACGAGGTGGACACGGTCATTTCCTGAAGCTGTGTCCAGGTTCAAATCGAAGAATGGGATCTATAAATCTCAAAAAATCTGACTCTTTTTGTATCTCTGTAAATTCTTGGTTTCTCCTGTTCATTGGTTTTCGCATAGTTTCACTTAAGGTTTGAGATGTGTGTTGTCAAAAAAAATATGATCCAGGAACCTCATGAAATTCTGAGGCAGGGACGAACTTTCACACGTTTCAGTGAGAGCCGGTCTTCGGCTTTCAAATGGTCCTGATCCCGATGATCCCCAACATTTAAAATTAAATCCTCCAAGTAGCCATAAAAATAGGCATTTGACACCAGAATCTTAATACGTAAAAACCGTTTACCATGATTTTTTCTGGCTACTTGGAGGGTCTAGGCATATATATATATATTTATTTACTTACAGGGATTAATCAATAATACATGGAGGCTTAGCCAACAAATAGGGGGTATAGAATGGGGATATCCAACAGTATTTGATAGTTGGGCGTGTATGAAAATGAGGACTTGCCCCAAAATATCCATGCTAAGCAGGACCGTGATGGTGAAGCAGCATATGGAATGGGGTACCTTCGTTTCAGAAATCCCTATATATTTCTATTGAGCTTGGATGCTTCCAACATGGGACTTTTGTTCAGCATTCTGAAGAGTGGATGAATTGTTTAACAACTATTCAACTACAGTAATAGTATGCAATAGTCATTGTGCGGCAAACAATTAGCGTCAAATATAGTGAGTGGTCTTTTTCACGGCACCGTCATATCTGCCATATCCCTTGGCTTTTCCTTTCGAGACCTGCTGGGCGCAAAGAAGCGATAGCCGATAGCCCTTGAACTATGCCAATTCTCCAACTGCTTCAATCCTCGATTGCTGAACAAAATCACCATGTTTGGTGTGTTTCTTGTTAATTTTGTGGTTACACTCTGGTAATTTCAGATAGCTATGAAAATGCACCCATGACAGTAGACGATTTACCTATGATTTTCATGACCATTTTCCATGGCTATGTTAGATTACTGAAGGGTGGATCATGCTCAAAAACTTTCCATTTATATAATTTAACCATCCAAAATTTGGGATGTTTTCCATATTTCATGCAAAAAAAATTGGGATAATCCATATTTCATGGGAAAATTCCATGGTTTCCAGTGAAGATCATCCGAACAAAAACCCGGCCTCAGAGGTGTGTGGCACGGCTTTGGCCACCTGGGAACTGTTGAAGGTTTTTTTTTTTTTTTCCGGGGGATAGAATGGATATATTGGACGAGTTACCCTCTGGTTATGTCAAAATAGCTATTGAAAATGACCATTTATAGTGGATTTTCACATTGAAAATGGTGATTTTCCATAGTTATGTTAGTTTACCAGAGGGTAGATGGATTGTAATAGACATTTGGGGGCCCCACTCTGCGTGTATATATATATACATATGAGAAATTATTACCATTATTCTTCAACAAACATGGGGACATTGTGATGAATCATCATCCACAGAAAATCAATGTTCAATCGAGCAAAACATAGTTATAGGTACACCCATCACAAAAACATAATATAATGTAACTAATTTTCATCATGTTTGGGCGGTGTATGAAATATCCCTCCATAGAAATGTTCCGCCATCAACTAGCCATTCATAAACAAAGGTACCATGTGTGTGTGTGTGCACGCGATAATCCAATATTTCAAGTGTATCTGCCGAAAATCCTACAGTTAACACACACACACATATATATATATAGACACTAATATAACAATATATATATAATATAACTATAATATATTATATGTATAATTATATGATGTATGTGATATATATGCAACTATATGTATGTACACCGGGCATTGTAATCAGTATTACCATGGACCCCACATGGCAGTAGTTGCCGCACTTCCCTCACCAATGGATTTTTTTTTCCTAAATGATGCGGAAAAAATCCTCATTTCAGGCTCCAAAGTGAAGCTTCCCAATGTCGGGATTGGCTCTGGTTGGTTGAAGGGCAGTGACGAAAACAGCGCATCTCCATTCCTGAGATTACCAAACCAATCATCATCATTTGTGGCTTCAATCCCTGCATTTCATTCATATCATTTCATATCCCAGGGTTTCACTGGTTTTGTCGAATCAACCCGTAGTTGGGCCAACCACTCCTCCGTTGCAACAGAGTCACATAGAGCTCTGTCCCCGTCTTCTCTGTTGCCGCCCTCTGTACCTAAGTGACCGGAACATTTCCCGGGTCGTGGTAACAAATTTACCATCATTTTACGTCGGAAATTCTGTCGGAATTTGCCGTCGTAAATCCAAAAACCAACACCTTTTGTGAGTTGGGATCTGACCAAGTTTGTCTTTCGGACCACATCACTAACATGAAATATCCAATATCGAAGTCGCGGCGCCAGCCTGCGCTCCACCAAATAACCCAGAGCCTATTATAACCCCTTCCCCAATCTATCTCCTCACTACCCCAGTCGAGCCCGTGTTCTGTGGTCCGTAATGGGTTATCATTTGGGGTATCCACTGTTGGTCATCACCGGCAAATCCATGAGCCAACCGAAGGTCCTGCCAGCCTGGTGGTATGACTCATCCTGGTGCAATTCAACATATAAATGATAATATATGTATATTATATATTATAATAATATATGGACATATATAAAATATTATAATACTGTATATTATATATGGATAATGAACATATTATAATACGGTATATTGTATAACTATATGTGATTTCGTAGACCCAACAACAAACACTCCAGTTTTCCGGCCAGAAATGCCAAGTATAAACAATCCCCACACGTGGTGTACGTATGGGGTTACCAGATTATGTATAGATTCATTATATATACTGTATATATGTTGGTGGGTTTGTCCGAAAGTAGAGATCCAAATCCACTGCTTACTCATTATTTCATCAATTAATTATGCAACATATTTAACTCGCCGTTTTGGGGTAGCTCCCATTTTCGGATAAAGGCAAAACGGTTAAGACAATCACTTGAGCAGTGAAAACAAATATATATATATACCTCATCCGTTTACACTGACTAGCTGATTGGCCAATAGGTATCCCTACTATATTATATTGTATCCTGTTATGGGCTATAATAATCCCCAATGAAACAGAAACAGTCAACCCCCGTCCTTTTTCAGCCATCGGGGTATTTCTAATGGTCCACTTGGGCTAAATCCATCAGAGCACCTCTGGCATTCAAAGTCTCACCATTTGGCACGAGGCGCCCCCGGCATCTTTCAGTTGCTCAGTTTAGATCTATGGTATCTAAAGGTTTTGAGATCTATGATATTTGGATCTATGATATCTATGATATCTATCTTCTGGAATCTTTGGACCCCATATTCAGAAGCTAATGCATTGATACAAGGCTTGCTGTTTCTTTCTACCTTCCATTTTTTTAGGGACACCCGGTAGGCATCCAGTGAAATGCGCAGTAAAAGACACCTTGGCTTGGTACTTTTACCTATTTCTTGTGGCTACCGAGCAAGGTAACATAGTTTGCTTGCTTGACCCTCATCTGCTGGTAAACCATTATTTTGCCTGACACTCATATAGTTTAACGTCTTGAGATTTCACGACCGGTCGGGACATTTTTCTACCCCATGCATCCCCATGCCATGGGTGGGCAGACTGGGGCAACTAACCAGGTTTGGGCGTCCTCTGATGACCTCACTTTTTTGGATGCATATCTACACATTCATATTAGTCATATCAGCTTCTCAGCTTCACTATGCAAATATGTCATAATATCTATGTAAATGAGAGCCTCTACATGTCTACAGAAACATATTCAGAGTGTGTACACATACAAGCGTACTGCATACATGTACATACGTATGCGTGTGTATATATATATACATAGCTCTATACTATACATACATGTATATATATATAATATATATATAATATATACTGCACACATACACAGTGTATATACCATATATATATATTATAGATGTTGGCTCTTGGTATCCACCTTGCCTCTCTTCCAAACGTTTTGTCCGTGCTGACGTCGCAGGCACTACCGCAGGCTGAGGCAGCTTGTGTGCATGGGGCAGTGCTTGGACTGAAGGCCACAAAAAGTACAGCATGTCTCTTTAAAAAAATCCCCATGGTGGATTTTTTATTCATGGGACAAATTGAACACAGCACATCTCAAATGCAGGGCGGTTTTCCACAACTTTTCGCATGGCTTTATGGCCAGCAAACTGCCACTCTTTGGACTCTCGCTTCATCCGTTTCACGGGTGACTTCAATAAAACTTTTTCAGTACAGCTGGCTCAGTTTCACGGTTTCACCAGCTGTGCTAGGCTGCGATCAGATCTCTTTTCATCGGACATGGCTAGGTGTGACTTGAACTTGCAACACTAACCTCTAAAGATTGATTGATACCCTCTGGTAAACTAACGTAACTATGGAAAATCACCATTTTTAATGGGTAAATCCACTATAAATGGTCATTTTCAATAGCTATGTTAAATAACACAGGGTACCAGAAATTGCGTGGGTCCTGGGGTGTACCACTGGGCCATTGGCCCCACACTTGTGGATCAGATAAAAATTGACATCCTGTTGGACCACTTAAAATGATCAGATCTGAATACCCAGCATCCCCAAATCATCAACAGCACCGTGTGTCTGGGATGAAATCCTGTGGTGAGTTCAAAGAGCACAATCTTTCAGAAAAGATCCACCTCCAATACACTTTAAAAGGTAGATTGAACATGTGAAATGAGTGAAATATTGTGAAATACATATGTTTTCTGGTGATTCAACTTCTGCCAGCCATTCACCATATTCCTCCAGCCATTCATCCATTAATTGGAGTCATTTGCCCTTCACTTTCCGCCTCCAGCTCCGCTTCTTGCTGCCTCTCGCGCTCCAAGGCAGCTCGCTCCAACTCGCGTTCGGCTTCACGTTCCGCTTCCCGTTCCAGCTCCTTTTCGGCGCGAAAATTCCCGGGTGGGGAAGCGACCAGCAGCTGCAGACGTTATTAAAGAAACTCATTTGGTAGACAGAACCAATCAACAAGTGGTTCTGATGTAATACATATGTATATACATATAATCATATGTGTATATATATATATGATCATCATATATACCTGGATCCTCTTGATCGTGGAAATTTCCACACCAAAGCCAAAATCGATCAATTTTGCCAAATTCAAGAGAAAAAGAGCTCCTGAACGGTTATTTCCACTCCAGAACGTTTTTTTTTCACTCCAGAACGCCTCCGAACGGTTTTGAATGTTTTTTTTTCACGCTTCTTGAACGCGTTTTTCCACTAAAGGAACCTCCGACATGTCTCGAACGGCAAAAACCACCACTCCGGTGTTCTTATGTGTTCTTTTTCCACATCAAGCCTCAAAATCCATCTTTTATTGGGGGAGTCAAAAAAAATCAGTATTGGGAAGTTCCAGGTGTATATATATATATATATTCTATAATACTATACTATATATATATTTATACCTACAATGATACGCATGGATATGAATTTCTTCGCTTCATATGGTGAAACTAAGATCATCAACCAGTACAACGGTTGCCATGTATATAGACAACCTTGGTGAAGACATGGATTCATTTTTCTTTCACAGGATATTACCTGTAGTTTAGATGACCTGATTGATATAGGGATAGACACCAAGACACAATGGGGTTTGACCAACTTTTTCACTGGCTGATGATTTTTCGACACCGCCAGGCTGGGGGGAATGGCTGGAATCACATGAATCACATGCCACTGAGTTGCATTCGAAAAAAACATGTTCTTGCGTGCAATCAAAACATGTAAAAACAACGATTATTAAAAAAAAAACCTAAGATTCCCCTGACGCAAAAATGGACGTTGTACGCGCATCACTTTTGGAGAAACCAAGACATGGCAAAATCCCTGGGGTATACCGTCCCCAACCCAGGATCATCATGCAGGTCCTTCTCGCGCAGTTGAAGCATGTCCAAGATTTTCTGCTTCTTCTGCTGGAGCCCCATCTTGTCCTAAGACACAAAAAATACGACCAGCATCCCTCATTGTGAGTGAAATTTGCTGGGTCCAGGGTGGAAAAGAAACTTCACAATTGGGAGTTCCAACCTATAATCTTTGGTTCTGTCCGGATGATGGCGCTGATTATGCAGTGAAGATTCGATGGAGCACGTCCAAACATGGATATAGATTAGTTTCAGTGGCTAGTCAGATACATAAGCTCCAAAAAAAAAACCTATTCTCTTTCATTTGGGGGTTCACTCGCTTCTAATCCCGCTAGAGGCCAACATTTTGTTAGCTGTCCTAGCGTAGGGTCATTTAAGTACAATAAAATACAGCGTTTTGCAAGAGAATCAGTGGGAAGGAAGAATGAACTGGAGTGGCAGTGACCACTCCCCTCATGTGCATTGGGTTGGAAGGAATAAAATGGTCTCGTTTCGTTGCAGAGCGCTGACTGGACAGGCCACAAGACAAACCCACTGAAACAGGAAATGCTTCAAGATCAAAAACCCATTCAACCCAGTTTCTGTGTCATAGATCGTTGCGTGCATCGCAGCGGTCTTCTCCTCTTTGTCCACTGCCTGCCGTGGGGGCAACCTTAGGGGGATGGGATTACGGTGGGAGCACCAACTACCAGGGCTTCTGCCGTATTACCCGTTTTGTTTTTGTCTTTCCGTTTCTCAATTTAAGACATGTACAGTATGTACACATAACTCGTATCATTTCAAGACGAAATTGACACGGCAATCTCCACATTCTTTCAATTCTTTCGAGCCAGTCATCCCCCAGGGATTGAAACTCAGCAGTGCTTCTGGGAACCATCAACTGCCCATATCTCAGGCCATGGGGTGGGATTTGATATTAGGAAAACACATAGTTATTGTAACAAGGAACCATTTGCAGGAAGCCCCATATAATATATATATATATTATAAATATATCCTTGATTATATATAATATGTATGTATCTGCGTATATATATAACATATATATATATAACATATATATATATATAACATATATATACATAATATAATATAATATATAATATATATATATAACATATATATATATATATTCATTATTTATCAATGTAACAATGTGTATGTATATCATTATTTGTTATGGGAACACATCAATTCAGAATCCAAGCAGGGTTTCCACTTTCCGACGCTTCCCCGAAAGGCGTGCCCGGATGTTGGCTTTGAATTCAATGAGCTTCTCGGCCACAGGGACCTGACGAGCCGAGGTTGTGATCACAAAAGATCTGCGGGAAAAATGCACAAGATCTATGGCAAAACCCAATGATATGGTAAAACCAAATGACCCAATGACCCAATGACCCAATGCCATAAATCTCTATTAGGGATGATTCATGGAGTTGGGTTTACCATGCAAAATACCACATGACGCTCTATATATACCATCTACAACGAATTGTGCGGCAAAAGCTTGAACGTCAAATGACTCATTTCATCAGGAAGTTTATCTAACAGGGGGTTACATGCCACACCATCAGCTACCATGACAAGTTGGGCCAACTATCAAACCTCAATTCAAGATATCAAAACTGGGATGCCCATCATCGAAAAAATCACCCTAGCTTTGGGTTTAAGTAACCATACGGCATCCTACAACAATGGGCTAAACCAAAATAGATGCATAATTTCTTTGTTCTAGCCACAGGTGTGTTGCTGTATCAAGCCATAAACATCTGCACCAACGAACCAATTCACCCGCCGGAACAGTTCGACCATTTGGAGCCACTTCCCATCACAAAAAGTCGCCTGGCCAATGCCCGCTGCATACATCAAGGGCGTCATGCCCTTCAAGTCCTGCGCTCAACCAAGGCTGGGTGTTGGCACCCGACCTGGTCATTGAATCACAGTTTTGCTCTGGAAAACGGCCCATTTATAGATGATAAGAATGATGCTATTTACATTGAAAAAGAAATCCATACTATGTTATATAAAAAACAATAGGGCATTAACAAACAACAATGACGGGTGGGGTCAACATTGGCGGTGACTGAATGTGAGCAATCCAACAGCGCACCCTACACCAGAAAAAAACCATAATGTAGATTGTATACTGATAAAAACAGTTCATATTTACACATATGCAACGGATAATGTATATATATAATCTGGTTGGTGGTTTTAACCATCTTGAAACATATTATTCAGTTGGGAAGGATTATCCCATATATTATGGAAAATAAAACATGTTTGAAACCACCAACCAGTAATTTAATATTAAGAAATATGGGATCATCAAAGTTATGCAGTGCTGCTTTGTGGTGAAGAAAACGACCAACCCCTACACGGGTGGGTATCAAATCAAGAGTGAATGAAACCAGAAAACGCATGTGAAACTACAGTACCAGACACATACAGTCATACAGGAAACATTCAATGACCCCGTGCCATTATCACAGGTATTGCGGTATTAATGTTTCTAAAAACCACAACAGTTTTTGGCGGAAAACAATTTCTTCCCACCTCCTTAACTATTGGCAGGGTCGTTACTGGATCCCTCCCTAGCGGATCTTCAATGCCCAAGGAAAAGCAACGACCAATGGTGAAATACCCATTCCTATTGCCTATTGACATACACTGTACTTAGAATGTGCTAGCGATCCATATTAAACAGATAGTGTGTTCTACGGAAACTCGCATGCTTTGTTGCTTAAACTTCTCATTTTTCATCATCAACCTTACCGTGGGGTAAACATACAAACAAATGTGGAAAACCCATGGGTTTCTTTCGGAAATTCCAAGGTTTCCTTCGGAAAAATGGCTGGGAAAACCTCACATCGAAAATCCCAAAAATCGATGCAGCACCCCGTCCGGCAAATCCAGGTGGGCAGAGCGGTCCACGAGTTCCTCGGAAGGCGATGATATAATCAACTGGTTGGTGATTTCATGGTGATTTAACCATGGTTAATAATGGTTAATAATGGTTGATAGTTAATAATGGTTAATAGTAGTTAATCCAAAAATCATATCTGGTTGGTGGTTGACCTACCCCTCTGAAACATATGTGTTCGTCAATGGGAAGGATGACATCCCATATAGTACGGAAACAAATATTTGAAACCACCAACCAGTCAAGTACAATGAATGCTATGATATAGATATGAGTTTTATCAAGTATATATAGTCAATGATGTCATGAGTTGGAGTCAATGATGTAATGAGATCATCAATCATATAGTAAATCATCATCAACTATACCCTCTGGTAAACTAACATAGCTATTGAACATGGCCATAGAAATAGTGGATTTTCCCATTAAAAATGGTGGATCTTTCCATAGTTATGTAAACATTTACCAGAGGGTAAAACAGTAAAACATGGTTTAACAATCGATCCATTGAAAAAACGAGTGGGGATCAGTTGTGAATAAGCAGGCTGATGATGTTCCTATCAACTATAGTAAATCATCATCAACTAGAGTCACTATAGTAAATCATCATCATCATCATCATCATCATCATCAATCATATAGTAAATCATATAGTCACTATAAAAATAGTGGATTTTCCCATTAAAAATGGTGGATCTTTCCATAGTTTTTTGTATGTTTACCAGGCCGGGTAGTCACTATAGTCACCCCGGAGGCCCAGCGGCACCAACAACACGTCCCGTTTAGCCGGCCTCCACGACGTGCACGTGTCCGTTGCCCGAGGCCCAACTCAAGGGCGTTCGGCCTTGCCTGTCCCGGGCCTTGGCCGGTGAAAAAGGCAAGGATTAGTTCACCATTTTTTGGCCTTCTATGGTTCAGTACCTCCATTTTAGGATTTTGGCAAGAATTAGTATCAAACCCTTTGGAGGTTTTCTTTGAGATGATGGAAGGAAGGGATTGATCATAATATAGTTGGTTAATTAAAAAAAACATACCCTCTGGTAAATTAACATAGACCCTGGTAGATAGGGGTTGGAAGATTAGTTTCCTCTAAAAATGGGTGATTTTCAGGGTCCAACTGTTAATTTACCAGAGGGTAAATTTCTTCATTTTGTTTAAAATTTCAAGTCTTGAAACGCCACAGATTTCTGGTTCAGCATAGCCAATCATAGATGACCTAGATGATAACCAATTGGTGGTTGACCTACCCCCCTGAAAAATATGAGTTCGTCAGATTGGATCATCATCCCAACTCAAATGGGGAAAATCAAAAATGTCATGTTCCAAACATTTCCCCAACCAGATATTTATATAACCATCATATTCCCATTGTTGTTGGTTTATACCCTATGAAAACCACTTTTTCAACCACCATTAACCACTACCCTCTGGTAATTTAACATAGCTATTGAAAATGGCCATTTATAGTGAGTTTTCCCATGAAAAATGGTGATTTTCCATAGTTTTTTGTATGTTTACCAGAGGGTAGTCACTATGTTTTTAGGTGGTGAACATGATGTGATTTTTTGAGGCGCCATGATTTCGGCGCCTATCTCCTCCCGGGGTCACCACCGATCGCGCCTCAATCTCGGCTCCGTTTTCCAGAAGGATGGAGACCACCTTTTCTAAGACCCCAAAATCGATAGGGAGAAACATTGGGAAGCAAAAAAACATATGTACAGTAGAAATATATAACTATATATGTATATAATTATATATATATCTAATTATCTGGGTATCATGAGGGGAATCATCCCCCAAATGGCCAAAAGAGCCTTGTTTCGGGTTAAGGAAATATGATAATTTACACTGTATACAGTGTATACATGGTTAATCCATGTTAATCCATGTTATAGCTGTTGTGGTTGATCTTGGTATTCAAATCTTCATTTGCCCAAGCAATGCTCAAAGGGGAGGCGCCAAACTTACCCCTGCTGGATCACCACATCAAGCCACCAAGTGATTCCGAAGCCAATCGATTTTCCATGTTTGATGGTTTATACCCAATGATTGCCAATTCAATCCATTTAAATAATGCTTCCTTCCTCGTTTCTGTTGGTCTATTGTATATTTGAATCACATTGTATTGGTATTACCCTCTGGTAATTTAACATAGCTATGGAAAATCACCATTTTTAATGGGAAATTCCACTATAAATGGTCATTTTCAATAACTATGTTAAATTACCAGAGGGTATTATAACTGTCATGTGGTTTTTCGAAACTCAATTCGTAGCTCCTCTGTTCACCTCCAGGTTTTTTGTAAACCTGTGTGGCTCGTTGTGACATAGGCCCATGAACTACACCAAGATTTTTTCGGTGCCCCCACTTCTAGATTGCCCATTTAACATCCTTTATAGATATATCTAGACTTGGATTTGCTTAAGGAAGCCACAAAAAAATCAAGAATATGCCCAAAGAAGTTTCCTCAAGTGGTGGATTTCCCATGGGATTTCCCGGTTTTGACAATAAACCAAATCATCATCAAATCCAGGCAGATCCTAGTTCTACTAGTCTGCTCGTTGAACGAGTACCTCATACATATATTGAACAAACATGTGATTTTCCATAGCTATGTAACAAATTACCAGATGGTGAATCCCATGATATTTCCATGTCATTCCTGGAATATCCCCATCATATTCTCCCATCATAGTGTTTCCTATTCTGATGAAAAATCCATTTCTTAACATTGGGCCATTACAGTATATTTATCCCATGAACAATTCCAACAAAAATCATCGATCACCTCATCATTTTCGATGGTTAAACCAGCCTTTTCCATGGCTAAACCACCCAAACAAAAAGCGCCTCCAACCAGCCTTTCTGTGCAGCCAAGATCAGGGCCGTAGCCTCGACAACGTGGCAGGTCAACCTTTGGCCGCCTGGAAAATGCCTTATGAAAATGGAGGTTGTAATTGGACAATGATGGGAAAATGATGCGACAATTCACCTATTTATGGATGATGTCCCTATATTACAATCTCTATTTGATAGTGGATTTTTCCTATGAATGGAGGTTTGAATGCGAAACACACACACAACAATGACTGTAAATGACACATTTTCCAGCAAGCCATGTTTTTTTCATCGCAGAGGGTCAGCCAGTGATTGATTTCAGCGTTGCGATTTTAATGGAGGCTTGGGCCAACAAACCTGGGGATGGTTTTTTTCATGGGACATATACCCTCTGGTTATGTCAAAATAGCTATTGAAAATGGCCATTTATAGTGAGTTTTCCCATGAAAAATGGTGGATTTTTCCATAGTTATGTAACAAATTACCAGGCCGGGTAGTCACCAGGATCTGAAGATTTGGATCTGAGTCAATGGTGATCTTTCACCAAGACTGGCTTTCGGGGATTGATCTTGGGGATCTTGGAGATCTGAAAACCAACATGGCCTTCGTTGAAAAAAAAATAAAATTAAAAGGGAACACACCGAAAAATCCATTGGATCATCGTATTCCCGAACTGGCCGTGAAAGGGGGCATACACCATATAATGGGGCACTCGTGGCCTAGTGGACCTAATTGATCTAATGGGGCAATTTATATAATCACATAATATCACATTTAAAAAAAGTGATTATATAATGTTTACATCCCTCAACATATAAAAAAGGTGATGACATTGCAGTGGAGGGATGTTTACATTGCCACATCAGATTACTAGAGTGACAACCTTTGGCGCAAACTTTGCGCCATGAGGTTGGTCTGATGGGTAACAGCTGGGGAATTCCGAAAGTCGGCGAGTCGGAGAAATTCCCACAGCCCACATGTTCTGGCACCAGAAGATACAAGTTTTAAATTACTAACATAGCTAACTGGTTGATACCTGAGAATTAATGTTGATTAATGGTGATTATTATGATGAATTCTGATATTATGATGATATATGGGGATATACCCTCTGGTAATTTCCATAACCTCATGTTTGGGGATTGGATCTGGCACGGAGCCTTGGTTTTACTGGATCTGGCAAGAGGATCTTCTTGTCCAGTTGCACACCATGTAACCGTTACGGGTGTTATCAAACATGCTTTGCTGGAAAAATCAGCATGTATACCCTCTGGTAATTTAACATAGCTATGGAAAATCACCATTTTTAATGGGAAATTCCACTATTAATGGTCATTTTCAATAGCTACGTTAGTTTACCAGAGGGTAGTTGGTGTTCCCAGCTATAAATCTCCATTTTCTTCGGGGATTCGCGAGTGCCGTAGTCATGTAGGCCATCTCAACAGGGATGCCACTAGCAGCGGCTATGCGGCTATACCATTCAATTCAATACCTGCGAGTTTCACACACATCTACAGTATTTGTTCAGCTTCCATTGCCAACCTTAGTTAGACAGCCAATCTAAAACCATTGGTTCTTAGAAAACAACAAAATCCATCATGTGTAGCTAAACAAGGTCAACCATTCACCCTGCATGACCCTGCCATTTACCCCAGCCCATTGATCATCCATTTAGTCACCATTTTGGATATGTGTCCGAGTTTTTCAGATGACTTTTCCAGTAAAAATGTATACAGTACCCCGGTTCTTCGCCTCATGAACTACTCGTTGGTTTGCCTATGGTTTGCCTATGGTTTACCCTCTGGTAATTTAACGTAGCTATTGAAAATGACCATTAATAGTGGATTTTCCCATTAAAAATGGTGATTTTCAATAGCTATGTTAAATTACCAGAGGGTATCAATCCCCATTCAACCAAGGCAGACCAGACGTTCTCTCAGCATCCAACGTCGGTATCAAAGCGCATCTGGTTCACATCCGCGCCCCAGTCGATGAGCTTCTGAACCACCTGTGCCATGAAGTTACCCTCTGGTTATGTCAAAATAGCTATTGAAAATGGCCATAGAAATAGTGGATTTACCCATTGAACATGGTGATTTTCCATAGTTATGTTAGTTTACCAGAGGGTATATGAAGTTATACCCTGTTTGATTCAATGGATTGGTTTTGTTGGGAAAATCTACAGGACACCATAGATTTCCCATGGATTATGGGGCTTTCCTGTAAATTTTCCCTTAAACCAATCCATTGATTGATTTGCCCTCTGGTAAATTAACATAGACCCTGGCAGTCATCGGGGTTGGAAGACTACTGAAACCATTAAAAATGGGTGATGAAATCAGGGTCCAACTGTTTATTTACCAGAGGGTACCCTGTTTGATTCATTTCTTTGGTGAATTTGTTGGGACTTCTCTACTACCTTATTGAAGATTATGATCATAAACCATGGGTTTTGGACACCGTTTTCAAACAAATGGTACAATGAGATGGGACGCGCACTTTTGAGGTAGTGCTGGTTGATTGCTTAAGGTTGATTGAATATGACATTGAATGTTTGATTGTTATGTGTCTATATGATTCTATATGTATATATACATTACAGTATATTGGTGTGTGGGTTTAAACACAATTAATATATAACACAAAATGCATGTATCAACATATCATATAATCCATCCACACATAGACATAGATACAGACATAGTCATAGACATGTACAAATAGATCTAGATATACAGTAGTCACTGCACATCTCCATAACTTATTGAAACTATCATGGAAACAAATGGCGGCCTAGCTGCGTCAAACGCCTGTTACCCTTTTCTTCACATCCTCTCATAGCGGTTGGATTTTTGGAGATGTTTGTCTCCATGGCCATATCCCACTAATTAATGTGGATATGGCCATGGATAAACTATACCCTCTGGTTATGTCAAAATAGCTATGGAAAATGGCCATTTATAGTGAGTTTTCCCATTAAAAATGGTGATTTTCCATAGTTATGTTAGTTTACCAGAGGGTAAATCCCTCAAAATCTTAGTGTTGGTTATATACCATTGATGAAATGTCCCAGGTTTGATCCCCGTCAAATAGGTTTTGATCCATCCCCATAGCCAACAAAAAGCCTGAAGGTATAAGTAATTCATGAGGACTCTCAAACATTTATACAGTAACGTCATGATTTACCTATTGAAAATAGCTAGGTGATTCTCCATAGCTGCGACGTGATTTCCTAGCGGAGGGTTGCCATTGCTATCCCGATTTTCTCCCATTGTTGGTGAAGTCCATGTGAATTTCTCCGTAGAAAAAACAGAACCTGAGATACAATGGGAATAGAAATAGAATGGGTTAACCAACAACAATGGTTTATAATTAACCTATTAATAGTCATTAATATAATAGTCATTATTAATGGACCTCAACAGATAGTCATTAACCATTGACGTTGGTTATCCATCAACAGGTTGTGTTTTCAGAACCTTCTGGTTTTCACCACACGAACCTCGCTGTGGCCGTTCAGCGCGGCGCCGTGCAGCGCCGAGCCGCGGGGCGCGTTCTCGGCGTCCTTCAGGCTGCAGAGGGCCAGGTCCTGGGCGTCGGTCAACCAACCGATCCCAAAATATGGTTTCCCAAAAATGGCATGAATGGGTTTGTCTGAAAATAGTGTACCCCTACACCCAATGGTTAATGATCATTATCCCTACTAAATGGCTATAATTGAAGGTATACCCCATTTCCAGACATACCCAATGGGATACGAAATATACCAGGTTAAGAGAACATTGTTTTTTAAGAAAGTATCAGGCAGATTCAGACAGTTGGTTTAAGAGAACATGATTTCTTGATAAGTCTCCCAATCATCGGCGGTTGAACCCCCCTCTCAGTGCTTCCATTCCCGTTGTCATCTTATATGTTCAAAGACTTGGATAATTCGTGCTTCTCCGCTATTTCTCCTGATCTCATTTGGATGTGGGTCAAAATGGAAGACCGATGTGGGACCACAGATGTGAATGTCTAGTTTAGTATTCACCATCCAATTATTGGGGTACCTAATTTTGACCCATACCCATTTCTCTGTTGAAGAAACTCTGGCTGTGGCTTGCAGATGGTATGTTGCTTCCATAAATTTTCTTGATGGAATGATTCCATCTGAAGGTCACCACTTGAACATTTCCATATATACATATGATTATATATATATATGTATACATGATACCATTGGGTAGTCATATTCTCCATGCGCTTTTCCACACCACTCTTCCAACCTCGTCGTCCCAGGACGCATCATCCACCTGCAGTTGGTAAGTGGCAAAGCAGGGGATCTCAATGATTTCCATTGATTTCCTATAGAAACATCTGAAGGGTTTGACTGGTCATGGTTGAGCCTCCGGTTGCTGCACAACTCCAGAAACAGATGGCTTGTAATCGCTGATAGAACCTCAGCTTGGATAAGTATGACAAGTATGCCTGGTCAAAGGAGGCTAATTCCTAAATCTCGGTTGTTTCTTAATGTTGCCCTGCAATTGCACTCCTCATCCAGAGGCGGTGTCAGATGTGTAAAACCACGGGCCCATCCAAAAAGAAAAAAACGTGATTTCTAAGATAGATATAATGCCAACACCGGATTCAGAGTCATCTCACCCGTTCCCCCATATTTGTTGGTATCAACTTGTTCTAACCGCACTGTAAGGCTATATTGTGGTTGTTGCTGAATTTTCCGATATGGGTGTGTCTGAAAATGGCGAGCACAACCCCCAAACAACCAATGTTTCATGTAGCATATCAAGTTTGGTTACTATTCCCCAATATCAATCCCCAATCAAGAAATTCTCGCTTAGACCCCCATTTGTGGTCGGTGATATCCTCCAATATCAATCTCCATTATCCCGGACCTACATGGGAATGGCTCAAAATCTAAGGTCCAGGGGTAGATTCTGTTAATGTGTGATATTAATGTGGGTGGTGGTATAAACTTGTATAAACCATTAAAAAAGGGGTGGTTTATGGCATTGTTTTACCCACATTACTTCATATTTCTGTAACATGTGGAGGTTTCCTAAAATAGGGGTACCCCTAAATCATTCATTTTAATAGGATTTACCATTCTAAACCATCCATTTTGGGTACCCCGATGTATGAAACCCCTCATGTATTCGAAAAACCATCCCGGACCCACAGCCTGGGTCAGCAACCCGCCAGAGGTCAGCAGCAGCGAAGAGACACACTCGCGGCTTCCCTGAGGATTTTTTGGGCAAAAAACACATCACCAACCGAAAATCAGGCTGATGAAATGGCAGTGTGTCAAAACCTTGTACCCCTGGTGAACATCAAAATAGCTGGTAAATGGATGTTCATCCCCCTAAAAATGGTATTAATAGATATTGATCCATACCCAAATGTCAAAGGTGGTTGATATTGGTTGAACCGTTCGCATTATGTGATTTGATTTTCGATGAAGTTGTGGAAATTTGTTTGATTTGAGGACAAACACACAAATAAAGTGATTGACATGCTCAAACTTCGTGATTTGACAAAGAGAAAGTAGGAAACCAATATTTTTATTGTCACAACTGCAGCATTGGATCATTGGATCTAGGAGAATCGGCATATTTCCCAGCTCAGATTTAAGGCCGATGATTTCCCCAATACCATCGTCATTTGAAGATGATTTCCCCAATATCAACCATTGTCTATCGTGAGGTTCAGTGGGGTCGCGACATGATGTACCCAGCCAAATGCAACCTTGAGGGCATACGCCCGTTTTCAAAGTGTGCTTTGGGTGATTAACCATCAGGGCCCCCAACAAGACATGTTGTAGTCGTTTTTTTTGTCGTAATTCATCCCGTTCATCGGCAACACACCCCCATTGTATGGTGCCAAAAATGTGGTCTTATCGCCTGGAAAAAAACCATGGTTTCTGGGAGGATCGGCCTGTCCCTTGAAAAATCCGCACGAAATTTGGACATTTCAATGGCACCGGGACAATTACCCTCTGGTTATTTAACGTAGCTATAGAAAATCCCAATTCTGAATAGGTAAAACATCTATGAATGGGCCATTTTCCATGGCTATGTTAAATAACCAGAGGGTATCTATAAATAGCTGATTTCTATTGCCATGTTTGATTTCCGAAGGGTAATGTTCCTTCGCCACTTCTGGACTGAGCTGAGTCAAGGGGACCTATTCATCTCATATTGACTGATTCATACCGAACAGTTTCCATCCATATTTTGATCCATATTTAATCACAAACCTAAGATACAATTTGTTTTAAATATCATATTAATTAGGACCATATATAATATTGGATATGGATCAAATTGTTTTCAATAGCACATATTTTTCAAATATACAATATATGTCCAATTGTGGGCCAAGATATAATGTTGCTCAATTTGTAGGCGTGGTTTTGAGCCATACCAACATGGGTATGTCCAAGAGAAACGAGACACCAGGGACGTCTAGTTTAGTACATTGCATCTATATATTATAAACATGGTACATCATTGAATATCCTCACATACCTACGAAACTTGGTGGCTTGCCTGCTAATTTGTTGCCTTTAATTACAAAGGATTGCAAAGATGTATCCCCATACCCATAATATTCCATTCTACCTCCTTAACATCACGGTAATCCCCCACTCTTTGTCCGCTAAACTTAAATCACGGCCTTGCAGGCCCCGCAAATTGATAAAATCGAACACGTAAAGAAACTCATGTCATAGCCATAGACACCATACTGCAGAGCTGTCACCCCCACCATCCGGGTGGCCCCATGTGACTATCCTGCTTTCACCACAGCACCACAGTGCGAAGGCCCCACGAGACATCTTTCTTGTTCCTGCCACCGTTGCTTGTAGTGCAACAGCAGTGAGGCAGTCTTGGTCTTCAAGCTGTGCATCCACCAGCGAGAAGGGTCGCCCAAAATGTGCCCGTCTGCGGTGACAAGCCTCAGGAGTCCTTATTGAAGCGACATCTGGGCCAAAATCTTCAAGTCCCCTACTTTGGAGGACCGCGTAATTGAAGTGCTTTCACTGTGACCGCTTGCCAAAACTACAGACACTCGAAACATCGATAGAAAGCACGGAAGTTGCTCAACACGACAATGCGGGGTGCAAAAGGAATCTTGAGCCAAAACGGCTGCGGAAATTGCTTGACCAAGGATACACTCCCACGAAAATGTGGTGTCCATCACCCCATTTTGCATGGGGATTGAGCACCAATAACATCTGTGAAACCAGCAGCTTTCCTGCGTTGGTGCTTCGATGGGACATGGGATGGGTCGACTGGTTAGGAACAAGGCTAGAATCCACTAGAGCCAGTTATGATCACCAATTGGTGATCATCAGTTAAGTGACTCCATGGCCCCTCTGGTAAGCGATTTCTGACCACTTTTGTAATCCATCAATCGGGGATATTCCAGCCATCTAACTGGGGTATCCCCATTAATACCATTCATCTAATTGTGGTCTGCCTATTGATTCATCTAATTGGGGTACCCTCTGGTAAACCAACATAACTATTGAAAATGGCCATTTATAATGGCTTTTCCCATGAAAAATGGTGGATCTTTCCATAGCTATGTTAGTTTACCAGAGGGTAAATCCACCGGAAGATCCCTGGGACCCCACTGGTGGACCTCCCGGCCTCCCGCGCGGCGTAGATGAAGGCCAACTTCGAGGACGCCGACGGCAGCGCGGCGCGGATCAGGTCCCCCGTGCGAGCCCTGCATGGTGGCACCGGGAGCCATGGATAGCCATGGTGGGCACCGGGAGCCGTAACATAGCTATGATAGCCATGGATGAAAATGATGAAATAATAAACAATTTTTCTGTGTATATATATATGTATGCATTTATATGCTTGGTGAATACATGTTCATATTGAATCATATTGATACGATGGGTTGTATGATGATGTATGTATCATTATACTAGTTGGTGAATGGTTTGTAAATATCGTTTTCAATCGTTTTCATCTAACTGGTTCCTGTTGTGTAATTGCTAGTTCATTTACAAAAAAATCTGTAGTTTAATTATGTTTAATTGCTATTCATCAATAATCATGGCTGATTTTTGTAGCAATTGGTTGCTTGGAACAATAATCATAGTTCCTATTACAATATTGTAGTGGTGGTTTCAATCCCTCTGAAAAATATGAGTTCGTCAGTTGGGGTTACTATTCCCAATACGATGGGAAAGTCATAAAATTCCATGGTTCCAAACCACCAACCAGTCATTATCTCATGAAATTCCTATAGACTTTCATGATTTACGTCATGATTTCATCCCAATTTTGCTGGATTATTGTAGTGGTATTATGTTTCAGTATTCCTGGTAACCAGATATTGAAAAGGGTAGATATAGTGGAATTATCCAGCTAGAAAATGGTGGATCTTTCCCATCAGTTTTTTGTATGTTTACCAGGCCGGGTAAATCCCATGAAAAATCCCATTAAACCACCTAATCAACTCTCATTAAATCACCATTTTCCTATGGTTTTCCTATGGTTTTTATGGTTTTCCTATGGTTTTCCTATGTTTTCCTATGGTTCTCCAGATGGATAAATGGATCCCTGGTTGTAAAGACCAGGCTCCCAGGCTCCAGCAGCAACGCTGCGACCGCCCTGCGACCCGAGGAATTTTGCACCTGCGGTGGTTTTTTTTTGGCGGCTGACGAAGGGATTTATTACGTGGAGATGGGGTGAATAAATTCTGGTGGATAATTATGGCTAATTATTCTGGTGAATTTATTTAATGGCTAATTATTCTGGTGGATATATGGATCTATAGTAGATCTATGATCTGTTCTTAATAGTGTGTATAAAATATATATATATATATATATAATAATAATAATAAATAAACAAATAATAATAATAATAATTAATAATAAATAATAATAATAATAATTAATAATAATAGTATATATATATATATATGTATGTATAGAATTATATAGATATTTGTAGTGAATTATAGTGATATAATGGATCAATCATCCTTTTAATAGATCTAAAAGTGATATGTGGCGAATAGATCCAGAGGATTCCACTGATATTATGGATCTATGATAGATCTATTGCATGTAGCATGAGGTTGTAAACCAAATAGGTAAGTTGATGTCCAGCAGGATTTATGGCGACCTCTGGGATAGATCCACAGTTGAATGTGTTTATAAACCATCTGAATCTGACAACTGAAAAGCACTTAGCAGCCACCGGGAGACGAGTTGTTTGAAACACACATCGTCTAATGGTGCTGCAGATGTTGGTGACTTTTCCATGTTTTCCATATTCTATCATATCATATTTCATCATCCAACGCTGGCGGGCTACCGAACTATTTGGATCTATTTGGTAGCCTCTGGTAAACTGCCACATACCTATGGAAAGATCCACCATTTAGTTCGTGAATTTTCCCATGAACAATGGTCATATTTTCAATAGCAAACTGTTTTCACGTTTACCAGGCCGGGTAACCATCATTAACCATTGATATCCCATATGGATAGCCAAAAAAATATCTATGGATAACCGGATGAATGATGAAATCATGGTGAATCATACCATTTTTGACATACCATTTTTGACCCTCATCCCATCGCTTGAGAGCCTCTTTCAGCTTCTCTGCCAGCAGGTCCATAAATGCCTGAGATTGTTGGCTGTTTTGGACGTTTTGGACGCATAAATTTAGGACAACAATTGGGGGGTTGTAAACCAAGGAGATGTTTTTCATAACGTCTATAAGATTCTATAAACATGTTTGGATAAACATCCACTGGTTGGTTGGTAGTTTCCACCTATCCATAAATGTCCATACGATTAGAGAAGATATCGAGTCATAGAGATCATCGTCCCATAGCCGTGACCACGAAACAGCCCGACTTCCATGGGAGTTCCAATATGGCAGTATCAAAACCAATAGTACACCTGTAGTTCACATCAAAATAGCTGGTAGTTCTGGATGTGAATAACCCACTAAAAATGGTATTAATAAGTATTGATCCATACCAATATGTTCCAATTCTGTTTCTGGAACAGTGATGAAGGTTCTCGCTTCCGTGGCTACATCTTCAGCAACTATATGTGACACCCTGCGCCGGTCGATGGACATCGCACTTGATCATCGGAAATTATGGAATCATCGGAAAGGGAAAAGAAGAACAGGTATTTCAGACAAACGACTCTGTCTCCTTGTGGGCATGATGTACCCTCATTAATGAACCAAATTTAATCGTACGTCAACTGAAATAGTTTTGAATCCATCAAGCATCATCTGCCATACTATACCTATAGCACAGCAGTCAATGTCAACCTGCCCAACATATCATCAGATGCAATACCCAATACTCAACTTGGTGGTAGTCCTCAGCCCATCCCCAAAGCATTGATGCAGAGGGGGACAAGACATTTTTACTACTTGAAACCACTAACCAGTTCAAACTCCATTATTGTTAGCACATTACATGTCAGTATTATCCTCATGTTTTTTCCGGAAGAATCCATGTGACTGTCTGATGAAAAAAACATCCTGGAAGTAACAAGTCATGTCATATCCCTGTGCCTAACCCCAAGTATCCTGGATATCTTTGCTCTGAACTCCATCTGTTGTTTTCCCGAATGCGTAGCAAGGGTTCCCGTTTCACTCTGGGGGTCTGGGGGTTGGAGTGTGTTCGCTCGACGTTGCGTCCGCGTCCGCAACCGTTCGCAGCCGTCCGCAACCGTCCGCAACCGTTCGCAACCGTCCGCGTGAGGACCATATGGCCGTGCCTATGGTAAGTTCTGCAGAGGTGGTCATTTTTGGAGGTTTCAGAC
>Ga0126342_10001919_pt1:0-30000 | contig 31038 bp, 23 predicted proteins | sample Cyp1metagenome_FD_92528 | JGI IMG/M metagenome (GOLD analysis project Ga0126342, IMG submission 92528) | Coral microbial communities from Lord Howe Island, Old Settlement Bay, Australia - Cyphastrea 1 metagenome | ecosystem: Host-associated > Invertebrates > Cnidaria > Coral ...
CGTATCAAAAAGACGAGGTGCGTTAACGGGCGGTGTTGGTGAGGAGATCGGAATTTGAAGAGGGGCACAAATCGAGAAGTGTAACCCCAGAGAGCAGCCTCTAACCTGCTCTCAACGAGACAGATACATATAATATTATTGGTATACACGTATAGTATGTATTTACGTGTGCATGTATATATATATATGTATATATATATATATATACACATATGTTTTATGTACATATATATTTATATGTACACACACACACACATATATATATATATTTATATATATATATGTATGCACAAATTCTCTATTGACCAACCAATTGATAAAACACCGCCCCAGGAAACTGCTCTATGCGCTGGGAACCGAAGGGCTCCATGTGCCATGTCGAATCGCCACACAGATGACCGCGGAATCTTGGGACATCTTCCAGGGGGGATTTCGCCATGGGGATATGTTGGGGACATCATATATCATATATGATATGGATTATAATGGATTATAATGGATTTTTATGGGGTTTATAATGGATTATACGGGATTATACTGGATTATAATGGATTAGAACGTTTTTTTTTTTAATGGGGATATGGGTTCTGATGGATTGTAGTATGATATGATGTGGAACATAATGCGATATATTGATATATATATATATACATACATACCCAACAATCTATATTGGTACGTCATGGGGATGATATAATGGATTTCAATGGGGATATACCCGGTGTATACCCAACAATCTATATGGGACTGTCTGAAAACGATACATCAGAATTGGCATGAAATGGCGGGGAAACTATGATGATTTATATAATCAAAACCCATTTTCCGGGAAAAAAACTCCAGAGGCTGGGCATTGTTGAATTTTCCAACATCTTCTCAGGAGCTGGTCAAAAGTATAGTGATTTCATATCATTCATTTACCCATCTGATTTCTGGGCACATCATTTTGTGCAGCGTGTTGGGCCAGCCATTTGCAACGCAGGGATGGTCTGCAGTGACTGGGAGACTGGGAGACTGGGAGACTGGGAGACTGGGAGACTGGTGCGTTTTACGTAGGGAATGGATGGGAATGGGGTTGCTGGGATGATTACTAGAGATGACTGGGATCATTCCCTGGAGAAACACTCCTGGTAGGCGGTAGGCTTTGCTTCGCCAAATGGAGGATGATGTAGTGATGGTATTGAATTCGAATTCATGGCAGATGAGAATGCGATCCATGGCAAAGTTCAGCAGTTTCCGTAACTCCCAAAAAGCAGTGGTTCTACCAGTTCCTCAAGACTGTACCACCCGGTTGTCATCAATTTCTGGACTTAATGTAACGCCGAATTTCTGGGATGGGAGTATCCCCTGGTAAACAAGCATGGCAATGGGAAAGCATCCGTAAATTGCAATTTTATATAACGCGAAAATCATCTGAAAGGGGGTGATTTGCCATTGCCATGTTTGACTACCACAGGGTATTGTATATCCTCCTCCTCCTCATCCTCATCCTCATCATCATCATCACCATCATCACCAACCACCCTACATCATAATCATATTCATATTCACAATCATAGTCATCACAATCATCATACAGCCGTGCTTCTTTGATCAATCAATCATTTCTATGTGTTTATATACACGGTATAGATAGATACAGGTCGATGTTCTATATAGATGATATTCGTATCCCTATGTATGGATTTGGGCTATGGCTGATGGTCAATATGTGTGTTTGACCCCCGAGTTAGTCTCCTGATGTGTTGATGGTGCATGGCCCAATCATTGATGTGTCGTGGTGCTGGTGAAGAAAAAAACAGTCATCCTGAAAAGTCACAAATCCCCCAAGAGTTTGGACCTTGGATGAAAACCTCTCAGTTGTCAGTTTATGATCCCAACTATGAGTAGCCTTTGGTAAACATACAAAAAGCTATTGAACATGGCCATAGAAATAGTGAGTTGTCCCATAAAAAACGGTGATTTTCCACAGTTATGTTAGTTTACCAGAGGGTAAAACCTTCGTAAAGCCAACAGTTATTGGAGTCACCAGAGCCAACCCGGGCACCACTGCCTGGCGGCCGATCCAGAAAACCTGCCCTACCCACCAGTGGCCAAAGGGGCCGTTGGGCACACCGTTGGCCGGGTGTGGGGCGCATGCTGGGGTACCTCTCAGCAGGACTAAACAGTGATAAAACCGCTGAACCCTGGGAGGTATCGGCACCTTTGAGGCCAACGCATCCGGAATCCGATGGATGTATGACAGTGAGACAATGCGCTAAAGTGCTCACTGGAGGTGTCCAGGTGATCCTGGCTGGCATGCTGTGAGGGGAGGCCAAACACATTTTTGAAGACTGGATGCTTGTGCGATCAGGCCAACTGATCTGCCATGGCGTTCCTTCAATAGTCTTGAAGTCTCACACAAGAACGGTTTCACAATTCTCCACGGCCCAACAATCACTGCTAGCTGATAGCTAGATTGCAAAACCTAGAGGCCCTAACATTGTCGTGCTATGTTCATTCTGGTGGCATGTTTCAATTGCGGTTGTGATGCTGCTCTTTTTGTCGTTTGGCACGGACAGCAGTTTCGCCGTATTTCTGAAGATTTGCAGAAACTCATGCCACTGAGCAAAATATACCATGTTTCAAAGTCGGATTCTGTCGCAGCAAGGATCAGAATCTGCAATTCATATGGTATGGGTCAAATGGATCAACCAAAAAACGGTTGTGTCTGTATCCACATATGGACCTGTATCCGTAGTGGAAACGAATCAGCTTTGCCCTACCCGTGGTCGGTGTCAAACCGTCATGGAGCCGCCAGTGACCATGACCCGATGTGACATTGGAGGCGCACATCTTGTGTGGACGACCATGGGAGGCATCGGCACCTTTGAGGCCGCATCCTGAATCCCATGGATGTATGACAGTGAGACAATGCGCTAAAGTGCTCACTGGAGGTGCCCAGGTGATTCCTGTTTGGCATGCCGTGGACTGATCTGCTGTTCTGGCGTCCTTTCTGCAGTGCTTTTGACGTTGGAACGACTTGGAGAGTAAAAGCCATTGCGCAATGTTGCAAAACTTGTAGATCGCAACATGACATGGTTATAGTTATACAATGTTAGACATACATGCATATATATATATATATTATAAAATACATGGATATATTAGCTTTTATATGATTCTATATGATTTCTATTAGATTCTTACTTTGAGCAGTTTTGTAGCAAAAACAATGCTCAGGGAATTCACCTTTTCCTGATGCTTCGGGCTCACGTGATGGACCAAGAACTGGAGTGTGCACCCAAATTTGGTGCAGGTCAGACAACCGTGAGGCCAGGAGCTTTCCACAAACTGATGGTCGAAGTGCAAAGTGAAGGCCATTCATTCGGAGCCTTTCTACACTGATGACGACCTTTAAAACCAGTTCAATTGGCTGACAGAATATGTTGAGGATGAAGCTTCCATTTGGCCCCAAGAAGCCTTCCCAGGCGAATCCCAAACGCACGTGACTTTAGGGGGCACGAAGAGATTCTCCATCCTTTCTGAGATGCTCATCCTGACGAAATCACATTTTTGTACCCCGGGGCTCAGCAGTGAAGAATGGTTGGTTGGTAATTGCTGCCCTCATTCATGGTGTTCTGCCCACATTACAAAGCACATGTGAAAAATTGGGGAAGGTAGCGGGGGTAAATGGCAAGTGGGACATAGTAGGGGTTATAGTGTACATATCCATTGTTTCATTAGCGGGGGTACCCCAAGAAAACGACCGGTTTCTATTTCAAAGGAAACCCATCCTTTTTTTGAACAGTCCAGGAGTTTATAAAGTCAAGATTGACATCATCAAACTCATCAAAGCTCCATTGAGACGACCAGACTTGGCCAAGGAATACTTTGATTCGCCTACCGACGGATTTCCTTTCTACCAGAGTCATTTGCAGGCGCGCTTCGGGCGCCTCATGGTGTGATGCGGTCAACAGTTGAAGACCTGGAACATCCTGGAACGAAGGAGAACACATCATCTGTACCATCCTGAACATACTTTTCCGCCTCTTTTTGGGTGACCTTTTTGTGGGGAATTGATCTCCAAAAACTAGCTGATTCGCCATGTTATTCACTGGTGATTTTCGTGGTCCACGAAGCGGGACGAGAAACGCGAGGAAAACGTGCGGGAGTTGAAGCTACAAGAACTGTGATCCAACAACAGAAGAATTAAAGCAAGAAAAACATAGAAAACTGGTATGTAACCACCAAGATTTGGGCAAAGTGTAGACAAGACCGCATGGCTGACCGAATTTCGGCTTACTTTGAATGGCGAATTTCGGGGGAAATTCGGGAACGACACCAAGGTTTCTTGCCAATGAAATACATGATATTACGTAAAATATACATACCTTTGCAGAGGAAGGTGACAAGTGGGACACTTGGATGATTCATCCAATTTCATAAATTTTCATAAGAGGTTGCAGAGATGTGGCTAGTCCGCTGAAATCCATCCATATCCGTGGTAGTCTGGGGTCTCCGGCAAGGCTTGCGCAGGGGAAGGCAGGAAATCCGTGGGCCTTCCATTTACCTCTCCGCCTTGGATATCAGTCAGTGACATCCGACCCTGTGTTTCAAACTATGAGGAGTTCTCGTGTTTGTTGGGTTCCCATCATCCATGCTGATAGCGTTTCATTCTGCAGGGGAGCCTACCTGGATTCGGTGTTCTACCGTTGTGGTCATCTCACCAGGTAGATGGTATCCTGACTGGTACACTACTGTTGTCCCTATTCTGGGTACCTTTAAGTTTTGATTGCCACTTGTCAGACCATTCGCCGTTGGCGTTGCTTCATTCCAGTTTTGGTCGAAGTTTCATTTCCATTTTTGTGGCTCGAGTCCCAACCGCAGGAACCCAATTTGACCCGTGTGACAACACAGACCAGGTCGAAGAACATCGTTCGTAGCTGGTTGAAATCCCAATTGATGGAGAACACAAATCCATTTTGGATGTGTCCCGATTTTTGGGTGTAAACGCCCCAATCTCTGAAGTAAAAGTCCTACAGAAGTTGTGAATATGGCGTAAATCTCCAGTTCTTGGCGTAAACTCCTCGTCTGGGGAAGTAAAGACATGCCCGAGCTTGAAGTGGAAAATCACCATTCTGGGGTCACATCCTAATTCAATCCCAAATGAAAGTCCCCGATTCTTGGTATAAAATCTGGGTAAATTATAACGACCTCACTGCGACCTCACTGGAATCATGGTTAATAAGAGAAATCATCCCCAAATGGCCTTATTTCAGGTGAGTGAATTATTGTAATTTACCCAGATAAAATCCCAATAAAATCACCAATTTCTTGGAACCTTCTCCCTCCCCAGGTCAAAGCCTTGGTTTTCGCGTGCGGCAAACGGGCGAACGGGGCGATGTGGTGGAGATGGACGCAGCAGGTGCACGGAGATCGGCAGGGATGTTTTCTTCTACAATATTTCTTGGTTACCCTCTGGTAAACTAACATAACTATGGAAAATATTGGAAAATCACAATTTTTACTAGGTAAATTTTAAATCAACTATAAATGTGTCATTTTCAACAGCTATGTTAGTTGACCAGAGGGTAATGTGGATAGTGGATAACTAGTGGAAAGAACATGTAGAAAAACGGTTGGAACATATTTTCAACGGTGAATAACTAGTGAATAACTAATGGAAAATAACAATAGTTAATGGGATATAACCAACATTGACCAACCATAAATGGTGATTTATTGGGTATCATGGGAATATCATGGGATATATCAGCAACAATGGTTTGGTTACCCTTCCGTCATCAAACCTGGTTGGGAAATGTCCGATCAAAATGGAGCTTTCTGGGAGAACGAACATGTTTGGATTTCGGGAGGCTAGTTCGGTTTATATATAACCACCGTAAGTATTCATGAGTAGTATTTATGGTAGATATGAATATAGTATTTATATTTATGGTATTGATTTATTGTAGGTAAGTTTATATATAACCACTATTTATGGTAGATATGAATATCTATGTACATAGTGACTTAATGGTGATTGAATGAACATGAATATACATAAATATGATGTGGGGAATACGAAGCACCAAGCGATGGGAATACGCCCTCTGGGATCATCAAAGATGGCTAGCTGGGAAATCCCCGAACTAAATGGCCATGTAAGCAGTAAAAACATCGAACTATATAAATGGGGGAATTTTCCAGCACGCCATGTTTGCTTACCAGAGGGTATCTCTAAAATCTGGGCATATCAGTGGGACATATCATGCGAATTGAATTGGGATTTGTATAATGAGTATAATGGGATACAATGGGGATATAATCGATCATTGGGACCTCTCCCCCGAAAATGGTGATTCAAGGAAAGAAATGGTATTTTAACCTACGCAACTGGTGGTATAATGGTGGTATGATGGTGGTATGATGGTGGTATAATAGGATAGGAACAGCTATATGAATTACAACGACCTCAGACTGGAATGATTGGGAATGATTCGGGGATCCGAGACATCCGAGATGGCCGCACTTCTAGTGAATGATTATCATGTTGTTCATGGAAAATATGAGACACGCACTGGTATTTGTTTTGCAGTTTGCCATGGTAGTTCGATGGCCGATTTCGTTCGATGACTTACCTACTCGTCTTGTACTGGTGATTCTCCATAGTTGAACTACCAGAGGGATAGAAAAAAACCACTGGGGAATACGCCAAAATAATCCAACATATCATAACATATCCATCATTATGAAACATCATGGGGATATTTCATGGGATATGACCAACTTGATATGAACATGATGGGTTTCTCTGAAACTGGGGGATCCCGACAAAAACAGCAATCTCAAACCGGGGGGGATCGGGGGGGACTAAGCCGATCATGTTTTGGGATTTAAACCTTGGATGGGATACTTTAAAACTTTAGTCTTTTGCTATAAGTGAGAGATTCACTTCGCAGGGTACTGGGTGTATCTAAGATTGACCATGGTATTGTGAATGGGAATGTCATCAGCGAACCATCAACCAACAGAGGTTTTTGACGGTTCTTGAGAACTGCGCAGGAATTTAATGATGAATTTGACCAACCTTTGAAGAACATATGGTGGAAACTAGGGATTCAAACTAGGGATTCAAACTGGTTCAAATAAGAGACGTGGATTTCAACAAAAAGACAACACACTTGTGAACTTCAAAAGCGAAAATGTGAATTTGACGGACAGCATATGGGGATGCTGGTTCCTTGGTGTGATCAAGTAACAGTTGGGCCGACCAGCCAAGCCTGGGATACAACTGGGTTTGTGTCAAAACACCCTGGGGGCCACATATTTTGCTGCTGTTTAAGCTGTTTGAGTAGTAAATGATCCAATTTTAACCGATATCGAAATGCGGTTATCTTGGAAAACCTTGGATGATCAATACTTTATCCTTCACCAACCTTGCTGCGCGCAGCACCCAGCTGGGAAATAATCGAAGCCAATGGTGGATTTTCCAGCAAGCCTTGTTTGATTACCCGTGGGGAACCATCATTATGGGGACATAATGGAGATATAATGCAGACGTAGTTTGATATTATATATATAATATATATATATATTTATATGTTTTAACCATAATCAACCCTATGATTTAGTATATATATTTTTGTTTCTTTCGCCATTTTGATTTTTGGAGATGCCATCGTCCAGGTTCCTCAGTGGGCCTGAACGCCTTCACACCGGTGCAGCTAGGCTGGTCGTTGTCTGAACATGTTGGAAAGACCACACTGACCATGGTTTCCATGCTTTCCATTGGTTTAGGACATACATTTCCACATGAACACGGGGATTACTTAGGGTATCCATCATTTTGGGACAACACCGTCTATGAGAAAACTCGCAAAAAATCACTAACCATTTCAGGTCGGTGAATATACATTTGGCTAGATAAATGTCAAGAGAGATTGACCAAAGGGAGCACGTGTCTTTTGTCATATTTTTTTGGGTGAAAGGGATGTCCAGAACGTGATTGTTCATGAAACGCAGCAACGAAAAACGCCGCCCATTGCCCAGACTATCATGTATCTACAATATGGTTGTGATTTCATCCTCTGTTTTGATGGTGCGGAAGTGCTCGTTCCGCCGTGGTAAATCGTCTTTCAGTTGCCCAAAGAACATGTAGAAATATCATCGGTGGCTTTCCACCAGAGGGAAATGTTGAAAAAAATGATGATGGTAGTTTAACCTCCCTTAACCTCCATTAACTTCCATTTTAGCGCATGAATATACCCTCACAAAGCTAGTTTAACATAGCTATGGCATATCATTAGATGGTACATCATCTAACTAGATGGTTCATTTCCATAGCTATGCTATTATTGCTATAATATGTTATGTAAAATATTATATATATAGCCAGTAAGAATATATATATATATATATATTAGAACTAATACATTATAAATTATACATGTATCGATCATAATATGATACAATACAAAAACACATTCTGGAGGCGAATTCCCGTGAAATATGTCCTGACGGCGTCCGCTTGGCGGAAAACTCTGCCAGGCAGCCCGGATGCCTTCCCTTTGGAAGCTACGCCTGAGATGTCCAGCAGCACCTTTGCTGCACCCCATGGGAAAATCATTGGGAAAATGAGGGGAAAACCATGGGAAAAGATCGGAAAATCCACTATAAATGGAGGTTTCATGGGGCACTCATCCCTACTACTATGGTTATACGATGTTATATATGTCCACTTATAACTGGAACTGCCGTATCGTGACTGGTGTTCAAGGGAACTTCACTGGGCCATGGGTCGTTTTGGGGAATGAGATTGAACCATCTTGAATATACCAACATTTTTCATTGTTGTTTGGACCTTCCCCATGTCATATCCCCGGTGTGGTTGGTAAAGTCCGCATTTCTTTGCCAAAATATCATGTTTATGGGTTAAATCACATTGAATCCGCGTTTTTCCCAATCTTTTCCAGTAAAATCCTCGGTTCTGGAACATAAGAACATCTTTAAACCAAAAATGCGTTTGTCTGAACATAGGGTACCCCATTCCATCCACTGGTGAATCATCATTTTCATTCATTTTCCCTATTCACGTGACCACAATTTGGGAGGTAAATACGACATTTTTAGACGCACCACATCATGTATTGTTGGTCAGATATTGACGACTATTGCTATATTATCGTATACGTATATCCCATAGTATCATATCATATCATATTCCAATTCTATATATTATGTAGAATGGTTGTTGAATCCCTTTTTATCATTGTTACTATCATTCTCACCCATCCAAAAGTGATGATCCCCTATCAAATCGCGATTGTTCATTCATCCAAACAGCGATCAACCCCCCTATTAGAACATTATCATTTTCCGGCGTAAATCCAGCATTTTTCAGTTTTTGGTGATCTCTTGGTGATGTCCCCATGATATCTCCACTTCACAATATTTGTCGTTAAATCCACCATTTTCCCAGGTGAATTCCAGCCTTTTTTGGGACAATCTCCAGGTCTCGAGCGCCTCAAGGCTTCTGCGGAAGCCACTCTGAAGAAGGCGGAAGTCAAGGTGCAGGGAGTGGGGTACCAAACCATTAGAAAATCAGGGAAAACCATTGGAAAATCATGGGAAAATCCACTATCAATGGAGGTTTAAAGCTGGGACACTAGTCCATAAATGGTGGATTTTTCAGCCAGGGTCGAACGTTGAAGCCTTGAGGAAACTCTGTGTGAAGTTCCCTAAACTTGATTAAAACGGAGGATTTACAGCACTTCCCCGACATTTGTATCGTGAAGATGGATCAACCCTTTGAGCTATGGACATCGGAAGAAAACATCGACCAGAATGAAGCCTACCACAAGTTCAAGTGCCAACAAAAACACGCAACATGCCAAAATCTTTGGAAAATGCCAACTCGGAAAAGAAGAAGTACATCGTCATCAGATGCCAGATCCAGATTTTGCCGGAAGAAGATTTTCCGAGGAAAAGAAGAACACACCGCCCAGTGATGACCCTGCGGGTCCTGCAGGAGGCCTCTTTCATGACGGCCTTTGGTGAGCCGGGCTGTCGCGAGCTGGCCACCTTTGCCTCTCAGGTGGAGATGGAGGGGCTGCTGGGGATGGGGATTTTGTTGGGGATTTGAAGGATCAAGATATCTCAAGATCTTCAATCAAGAAGAATCCTCATTTTCCTCATTGGTGGGTGAAATTTCTGAATTTTTGAAGTTTCAAAGCGGCTTCAATCGCAAGGGGTAAAGTTTGAGCTCCAATTGTCCTATGGATGTGCCAGCAAAAAGAGGGTCGGTTACCAACGGATTCTGCTGGTTTCCAGCGGTCAACATCGCATGATCACCCAGAGAAGACGGCCTAGGGATTTCTGGTGCTTTTGTTGCAATCCATGAGGGGGCGTGGATCCTGAAACTAGATCTCTGTTGGGTCTATCAAATATCATGATCTAAATATCATTGAATATCATTAGATCCAACTATTGTATTTTTTTTTTCAGCAAGATAAACATTGCAAAATACTTCTCACCGCTTGTTGTAATGCAGTCGGAACTCAATCCCCGGTGTGATCTAAAGATCATTGAATATCGTCAACTATCATAGATATTCATAGATATTCAATGATATTTAGATGGATCTTACCATGGTCTATCAAATATCACCCAAAAAAATCATGGTAAGATCCTGGCGAAAATCACGGGCGATCGCCCGGATGATCTTTTTCCAGGTGGCCGGTGCCTGCGCCAGCTATCGCCTGGAGTCTGTGGCCACCATTGGCGCCTCGCGGCTGCTGCTGCGGGGCGACACGGTGGAGACCCGTGCCCCGGCTGTGGGGGTTGGAGGTTGGGGTGGTGATGTTTTTCTTTCTTAAGATGTTAAACGTTGATGGTGTTGAAAGATGTTCAGTTTTGATTTGGATAGTTCCGGGTTGATAGATGGCGATATCCGATCTGAATCTCTTTGCAATGTTCGAGGCATACAAAAAAACAAGTGCATGAGTTGCTGACACTCACATGAGTTGCTTTTGAATGGGGAGTCGCAACAACCGATCCCATGCAACAGGAACTGACACTCAAGTTGAAAGCAAGGGCCCACGTGAGGTTCTCTCCAAATGTGGAATGGGCGAGATGGCCAATTTTAATGGTTTCAGGATGTTTTAGGTAATAACGGGTTATTCTTTCATGGGTAGTTTAGTACTTGAATCTTTTGCTATGGGGATATATGAAGCTATCCAAGCAATAGTAATCTTTTTGCATGGTAACTAACTGAGATTGCGAATGGATCTGGCCCACTTCAAGTGGTTGGACCACAGATGCCACGTATACTGGTGACTGGCGCCCAGGGAATGTTCGCATGGCCATGGATGAGGTGCGGATGGTGGAGGTAGTTGTAAATTCCATCTTTTTTTGGGGCGAAAATAGTTGGGATACGTTCATTTTAAGTGGAAAACATTGGAACATGTTAATCTTGTTTAGTTGGACATATCAATCTCAAGTGGGACAATTCATTGATTCCTGGGAATATCCGAAATTGGTCATCTCGGGCGCCAATTGACAGTGGGTCTCTACCCCCACCTTGGGACTGGCAGTGAAAGATCCAGGTTTCCCATCAATCCATGTGGGAATTTACCCGCCGGGAATCAAACGTGGCAATTGAAAATCATGGCCATCATGGAGTTTGAGTTGGAAAACCATCAAATGGTGGATTTCGATTGCCATGTTTGATTACTGGAGGATATCCATACTGATTTCTGTATCAATCTTCAAGCGCCAAAAACATCACCACTTAGCTTAAATCCCCAGGAAATACATCCAGAGCGCTTCCAGGAAGTGCAGTTTGCACGCGCGCCCGGGGGGCAAGTGAGCGATGCCATGGACTTTCCCTACTGCATGCTGGAGGCCCTGCGATCCAAGTGATTGCTGGATGGTGGGTGGATAGGAATGGATTGCACTCTGGTAATTTAATAGTTTGCTCTGGAACATCACCATTTTCAGATATTGTTGAGAGGTAAATCATCCAGAAACGGGCATTTTTTTCCAGAGCAAACTGTTAAATTGCCATAGGGCATTTGTTATATCTTTGTTGCGGTATATTTTTAGTGGTCGGAATGATTGATATCCCACTGAAAAAATCAAGAATGGTTATCAACAACGAACTCGTTGCAAATCTGACTCGTTCGAATTACCCTCTGGTTATCTAACAGTTCGCGAACTGGAACAAAAACACAATTTTTTCAGCCGTCAGCTGGCAATAAACAGCTCCCATGACTGGGGATGGTTGGAATCGCAGCCAAAATGGTGATGACTTGGGGATCGTGAAAAATGGGGTTTGCTACTCTGAAGAAAAATCGATTGGATGATATTGGTGTGTGTTTTTCTATCGATCACCAAATGATATACCAATATCTAATATCTACATTTATATGGCTTAATGTCATGGTATATCATTTGGAAAATATTATAAATACCGTGGTGTACCATATAGGTATCTAAATGTAGATATTGGATTATTGATATATCTATTAATACCATGCATACCTTTATGAGTTTTGTATACCATGGTATACCAAAATGGCCTCAAATACTGTGGCCAGGTCTCCGGTGAGAATCTGGGCGCCGCAAAGCGGCTTGGACCTCGCGATGTGTCAAGCGATGGTGGATCCCGAAGTCACCATGGGTTTTTGATACTTGATATGGGGGTAGCCGCATTTTAGGAAACCTCCATATGAATCCATATGATATATATATATATATGTATATGTATGTATATGTATGTATATGTATGTATATGTATGTATATGTAGTATGTATATGTATGTATATGTATGTATATGTATGTATATGTATGTATATACATTCATTATAACATCTTTTTGGAAGGCAAGGGTCAACTCTGAATCCTCAAGAACCAATCCCAAAGATCACTGCTTGGAATAGCCTCTGGTTATGACTAACAGTTCGCCATGGTATAGATGGCCCCAATCGAAATAGATGGTTTACCGAACTTAAGAATGGTGGATCTTTCCATGGCGAACTGTGAATGTCATAACCAGATGGTACTTGAATCCATGAACATCAGTCATGAAGATGAAACATCAACCATCATGGACCACCATGAAGACGAAACCTCAGCGACAAGTCCCATCATCCATTAATAATTTCATATCAACCACCAGCCCACCAGTAATTAAACTCTCGCTTCACCAACCAAACCTCAGCAACCAAAACTGGCATATCGAAATCCCACCCCCTCTGGCAAATACATGCACGGTCTCATCTTACACGTCATATCATTCGGTTTTTGAATCATAGTTTACGGAGCATAGTTTACGGATCTTGGTTTACGGAGCATAGTTTACGAATCATGGTTTACCGAAGCTCTGGATATGAAAGCGATCTCACTGCGACGTCGCTGTAAATGATGCTCGATAACGGAAATATCCCCAAATGGCCTAGCTTCGTGAAAAATTGGACCATTTGGGTGTGGCTGAAAACGATGATCAACCAGATAAACCAGATCTTGAAGTACCCAGCCTGGGAACCAGCCGGATAAAGATCAAAGACATAGGATTTATCATAATTAATTTATCATTCACCCAATCATTCACCACCTATTCACCCAATCATTCACCATAGATAATCCAGAAAACAATTGTCATCTTTTTCCCAATCCTTCAGCTGCTGGTCGTGCAGATGGCTGGATGAGCTGCGCGGCGACGCCGTGCTACGGGAAGCTCCTGGCTTCAACGTGCCTCGACGATCAAAGATGGGACGGGGATGTGAGACGTGGCAAACTTAGGGATATCTAGGGTTATTTGATGTTTATATTGGGATATATAGGGATTTTAATGGGAAGATCATATTATCCCTGAAATCGAAGGGATATCCAATTGGTTTATTATATTGGGATATACTGAGATTTTAATGGGAAGAGCATTGGACTTTTTCATGGGACATTTCTTCGCCACGAATATGATACCCTCTGGTAATTTAACATAACTATGGAAAATCACCATTCTTAATGGGAAAACTCACTATAAATTGCCATTTTCAATAGCTATGTTAAATTACCAGAGGGTACCCCCAAATAATGCTATATTTATGGGGAACATGATTATCAACCACTGGATTTTGGGGTATTTTCAGACAAGCCCGTATTTTAGCATATATATTGGGATAAGTCAAAAGCGATAAACATGTTCCGTAAATCCTGTTGGGACGAAGATGAAAATCAATTCGAAATATTGTGATCTGAACAGGAGACTAGGGTTGTGAAGCATAGACATATGGCATATTATAATATATTATATGTATACATATAAATAGTGTACATTTATTTTTGGATGCGTATGCGCGCATATTCATGTATGTATGTAATACGTCATATAAATCAATGTACCTCAGGAATAAGTAACATCATATGTCTATCTATTGTACATATATATATATATATATCTATATACATATGCATAAATCGTATGTGTACATGCTTATGCACGCACCGAATCATTTGCTTCCGAGACTCCATACGCCTGCTAGCTGGCAAGAAACGTCACATGTCACATGTGTCACATGTTTTCTCAATGGGACTTGGAGGTTAAGTCTCATGGTGATCTCGAACATTGGATGCTTGAGCGCTAAACATGGCCCATTTGAGACACCCAATATGAAATGCCACCATATGGGCCCCAAAAATGAAAGGCCGAAATATTAAACAAGAGGTTTCAAGGAGGAATTTCATAAGGGGAAAGGATGATTCCCAAAATTTACAGGAATTTATAGCAACCCACCCACATATGATATAATATTAGCTGCATACATCATATATATATACATATATATATATATATTTATAATATGATATAATATATATATATATTATATCTATCATATGTATATATATATATATTCCATATTTATTATCCCCATAAGCATGGTCAACTACCCAAATTTTGGCCACCGCTTCACTCTCCTCCGCCAGTGTTCAGGTGGGAGTCCAGGCAGTCGCAGCGTTGTGGAAAGATGACGTGCCATCCTTGCCCCACTGGTGCGCGCAGGGGGGACCTGGGAATTTTTCGGTGAAGATCGGGAGATCTATGTTGGAGGTGAAAAAAAATCTCTCAGTGGATTTTTTTTTGGGTTTGGATCAGGAGTTTCGAGTGTTTAGATACCCGAAATTTGATCATCAAGGTTCGCCAAAGGGTCAGGTACATGTTTCAGGTGCGACGGATTCCGATGACAATCGCTGCACAGAACCCAATCCTAAACTGGATAAAGGTTTCAATCTTTAGTGCACACATTGATATGTGTACAAGTATGTATATAACTGTATATATATAATTGTATATATAATTGTATGTACATATATATATATGTATAATGATATATATATATATATATGTATACATACATATTAGTGTTGTTACTTTTTCATCCCTACTTAGTTACTTGGGTCAATTGTCCCAATCCTCATTTTTGGGGAATTGGCCTTGGCCTGAACGAAGGTACCACGTGGAAGACAGCTTCGACAAGCCTGAGGATGGGATCAAGCGGAGGGGCAACATGTATAGATATGGGATTGAGATATAAGAACTGCGAGATTATACACGATATCAAACAATATCAAACAAAACTGGATGGTTTTTGATATCAAAACTGGATGGTGCTTAAAACACATATTAAAACAATTCTCCAATAAGCACCCCTGCACCTCTTTGTTTTTTTGGGTCGATGTCCCGCTTGTTTTTGTCCGTTTTTCTTCCGCATCGAATCAATGGAGAATGGTTTTTGGATGTTACTGAAATCTGGCCATCATATTATGCCATAAATTGCAAGAATAATGATATAACACTAATCATGATAATGAAAATAATAATAACCTACCAACAAAATCATTCTAGGACCTAGGACCCCCCCAGTTCTTCAGAAACTCCCAATCTTGGGAAAACCCCTGGCTGTGAGGAGTTCGGCCCTGCGCTACAGCGCAGGGCGGACGAGTACCAGGCGCAGGAAGCACGCGAAGAGGTTGGACCCGTCGGTTTGGGTGGAGAACACCGGCAGATGGGTTGAACATGGTTGAAAAGTGATGTTTTTTTTTTTTTTTTCCGTTAGTTGTTGTTCGAAATTCATGCATGGAACATCATCAACCATCAATAATATAGTATAACAAAAAGTATAACATCATCAACCATCATTGATGATTCGCTTGGTGCTTTGTTCTTTTTTGTTGGAGCATGCTGGTGACTGGGATGATGATCCCCCAGTCGTGACCAGATCATCTTTGGGATGGATTGAGCCAGATCATGCTTAGTGTTGTTATGCCGTGTTTTTTATTGAATATGTAACAGTAACTGTTAGTAGATAGATTATATAATCGATTAGATTAGATGGATGGATAGATAGGTAGACAGATAGATAGATAGACAGATAGATAGACAGATAGATAGATAGATAGATAGCTGCATAGATAGCTGGATAGTTAGATAGCTAGATAGCAAGATAGCAAGAGAGATAGAAAGATAGAAACATTGAGATAGATAGGTAGATAGATAGATATGGAATGATACGGAATGATATGGATGATTAGCTTTGTGTAATTCGCTTATGAGAGCTGTTTTTCGGTTGGCAGGAACACCATGCCACGTCAAATCTAATAGGATTTAATCGGATCTCCAGCACCCACCACTAACCAGCACTTTGTATGTTACAAGAACCTTAACTGCGACCGCACCAAATTTGGCTATATCACATACATTGATTTTTCGGGAATCATCCAAAAATGAAAATGATGGCATGTTGTACGTTTGACTGGCAAGGAAAAGCACAACAAGAGGGCACACACATCAAATAGCCAAAACACTTCGCTGGTATCTCCCCAACTTAACAATATTAATATGGCTAATATTGGCTAATATTGGCTAATATTAATCTATATAGGGTGTTAATATCCGATTATCCATATTACCCTATTAATATCCATAATATGGTGGATGGTGGCTGTATTCCTCTCTCCAGGCAAGACAACGCACTGGCTCCGAGCGGATCCAGGTGGGGTTTTCTCGGCTTTTCGGTGGAGAAATGGCTCAAGGCTCAAAGGTGTTGAACTTTTGCTGAATCGTTGAAAAAAAAACATCGAAATATGGAAGGTCCTTTGTTTTTCTTTGTTTTTTTTTTTAAACTATCGTAAGAGTTGGCATTTCCAAACTCGCCCTGAAGAGGCTCTCCCAGTGGTGGAACCACAAGTTCCGGAGACCAGCGAGCAGGCTGGGGATGGAGATCAGGAATGAAGACTCAATGGAAAATCATTTGTGGAATATTACGGTACTGTAGATTTAATCAGGATTAATCTATGAATTTTAGTTTGTTGACTAATCATTTTGGATTATTCCCATCCCCCTACATTTGAAGAATTGGGGGTTTCACCATCAGAAATGGTGGTACCACAATCCTGAAGGTGGAGATTGATATAGTCTAGTATTTTTCATGATATTGAAAGCATAGCTTCAATACGGCCCTTTCAAGGGATAGATCCCATACGGCCAACGACGGCTGAGCTTTGTGGATGGCATCTGTTCAGCACCCAGCATTTTGACCCGCGCAACCGTAACATTTTTGCAAAGAGGTATTTGCAGGTGGCAAAAAATAGAATCGATGACTGCCAACCAATTTGATGTTGTTGTTGTTGATGTTGATGATGTTGATGTTGATGATGATGTCCTTTCGGGTCCTTTTGGGTGTTGCTATATGTATTTATGTTCATAGATCTTGTGAAGAGTGCAGAGACAACTTATCAAAGGAAGTTTAGTTAGAAGACTTCCGAGTTACGGACGATGGTCATGAATAGCATTCACACCATCATGTCAACAACATCATCATGTTAACCCCAGCACCATGTCAACCACATCATCATGTCAACCACATCATCATGTCAACCACATCATCATGTCAACCACATCCAGATCATCATCATCATCATCATCACCATCATCATCATCATGATCATATAAAATAATTGTATATAATATAAAATAAATGTATATAATATAAAATAATTATATGTATAATATAATATAATATAATATAATCTAATATAATATAATATAACATAATATAATATAATATAGTATAATATAATATAATATAATATAATATAATAATATATATATAATAAAATATTATATAATTGCACATATATATATAATATAATATAGTATAATATAATATAATATACTATAATATAATATAATATAATATAATTTTTTATAATACGTATATATATAATGTATACATACATAAATATATATATATATACACATAATACACATTTATACAATTTAGCTATATAGATACACATGTGCATGCCTACAATACATCCATGAATGCATCTATGCACGTGGTGCCGTCGAGGCTGAGATGATGTTGCAGCCCAAAGACCTCCTGGCCTCTGAAAGGTAGCATGGCTCAATGGGGAAGGGAGGCCTTTCAGGTAAAAAGGGATTTGAGTTGAAGTTGAAGCCACAAAACATGTGGATTTAGGTGGCAAAATGGGGATTTTACCAGGAACAAATGTGATTTTACCAGGGCAATGAGATGATTTTGTCAGCAAACTGCAAATGATGATGTCTTAGTTCAATAAACATGATGATTCAAGCAGCACAAGTGATGATTTATGATTGAAGCAATGGAAATCTAGATTTGACAAAACAACATAGGGACCTGACAAAGCGGTGAGAACAACAAGAAACGGGGATTTGAACAGGGATTGGAACCAGCAACATAGCAACATGGGTTGGGTCATCTACAAACACAAGAAACCCATGGGAAACAAGCAAGATACACATGGACAATTATATGGAGGCTTCCTGAAAAATGGGGGTATCCCTAGTTACCACCATTCTCTTAAGATAGGATTTTCCATGATGGCATAGCCATAGAGATGGGAGGATGTAGAATGACCCTCAAATGGATGGTAAATGGGATAGTCTATATATAAAAATTGGGTTTACCATGGTTTACCATGATATACTCTGTTTGAAACAAAGGGAGTGGAAAATGACTTCATGGAACCTGAATCTTCCGTCGCAACACATGGAAACTGTTCACTTCACATCGCTTCACTATTTGTTTCAGATACCCTCCATCGAACAAAGATCTAAAACAGACTACAAACTCTTAACTCTAAAACAAATAGACGTAAGGGCTTTCTAGTCGGTTCTAGTAAATCAGGCCCTTCGAGAAGTGAACATACCATTCCTCCGGATTTATGTCTATGCCCAGGACAATGCTTGAATGGATGCATACAGTCTTTGCCTTGGCGATCATCGCCATAGGCCATCTCTCGTCGAGAACGGACAGCCATTCCATGATGATTTCTGGGTGACACATGGTGACACTATTTCTCAGCTTCGGTAACTAAATACGACAATTTGTCCAGAGATTTTGGTAACATACCACCTCAAAATCAGGCATTAGACCTGCTAGCTGCATAGGTCAAGGCTCCTCCAATTTCGGTACCCGAAACCGACGTTTCCTTCACCAGTTGCGGGGCTAAATAAAAACCGATCGCGACTTCGACAATTCGAGCAAGTGAATCATGACATGAGAAAATCAAAAACGATGGTTCATGTACTATCCACCTCACCTGTATGATCACATATGGCATATGGTCTTGCCTGTGTATGATTTGATTTCAACACAGGCGACCATTTTTTGGTTTTGAAGGAGGGAAGATACTTGTCTTGCTCTAGTTTTTTGGGCTTTGGAAAACATTGGTTTCCAGGGGTACACTCGGGATTACGCATATATGCATTCATACACGCATTCATGCCATACACCACCATAGTGTGCAGTTCATGTGTCTTACTTGCATGTATGTGTTGAGAAACTTACAATTATATCGCATGGTATCCGTATTTAATCCTGTATATATACATAGCGAAATATCACATTATATATTTGGATTCTTTATGTGTACCTACTGATAGAAATGAGTATTGAGTACTTGTAGATAGCATATTCAGTTCTGCATGTGCGAATGATATGGATGTATCTTACATACAAATGTATAACATACGGCTTGAGGTCTCTTATGATGATTAGGAGAGCGAAAGTGACCGAACTTTAGTTGTGCGAATCATGAAGATTCAGCCATAACTACATTTATACATACGTACATATACACACACATATATATATATATACACACTATACATAATATGTCACATATACGAACACAGATCACACATATTTGTTTCAATGCAGAACACTGCAGTCTATGTCTTATTTTTGATTTTCACATTATTTCCATTTTTTTTTTAAAAAAATTCCATCTGGCTGCACCGGAGGCCTCTGGAGATATAGCCTCACTGGAGAACTCCCTCGGGGCAAGGCATTGCCGCCGAGTCCTGGCTTTCGGTCCGGAAGATTTCACCACTGGGGGGGTAGCCTCTGGTAGCCTCTGGTAATTTAACAGTTTGCGAAGTGGAAAATCACCATGCTATGAATGGAAAAATCATGGAAAATCATGGAACATCCACTATTTCGACTGGGCAATTTTCAATAGCAAACTGTAAACGTTTACCAGAGGCAGTTTGCTATTGAAAATTGCCCATTGAGTTCGTTGATTTAGCCATTAAAAATGGTGATTTTCCATTGTTTTTTGTATGTTTACCAGAGGGTAAAACCGAAGCAGAATGATCAGAATGATGATATGATGGGAAATTTCATGGGATAATTATAGCTAGCCAAGAATCTACGGATGTTTGGAACCCCGAATGGTTTGGACATGTTCAGAGAATCATTTTACGATCTCATTGCAGAATTTCACGGTGGCTTCCTGCTACCAAATTTTTATGTGGCAACACTGAAGTTTTAAAAACATGTAATGGCGCTCATTTGCAGTCTTCCTTGTCATTCTCATCGTTGCAGTATGCTAACCCCAAAATAGAAAGAACAGTGGGAAGCCTGCAGTTAAATATCATCGAACTGCCATCCTGGTTTCACACACTTTTCGGCGTCGTTTTGGGGATTACTACAATGTCTAATTCGCTATTAAAAAAGCATCCCATAGCTATCCAACCAGTTATTCAGAAAACATATATGCAATTGGTTATCCCAATATATGGGGTTGGATCAATACCTATTAATACCATTTTTAGTGGGATGAACATCCATTTACCAGCTATTTTGATGTTCACCAGGGGTACAAGGTTTTGACCCATCCCCATATATTATCATTGCTGAATTATCCCTTATTATATCCCAATATGACAAGCAATGCCTGGCAATTCTTGGGCTGAGGAGTGATGGTCTCCGGCAGCAGTTCTTCAACAGCAGCAGCCCTTCCAGGATGCTGCGCCTTGGCAACCAGAGATCTGTGGCCATTTTTTTTGGCTTCAACTTCAACATAATTTATATGTAATGATATTCCATATTAAATGGAATGATATGTATATAGTGATAGATAATATAACGATAGATATGTTGAATATGTTGAAATTGTATTATTTAGCTTCTATGAGCATTTTTTGGTTTCTACATATATCTTTTTGATGTATGACTGTATGATATTCCATATAACTGGTCTTATATGGATATATACCAGCAGAACTAGATATTTTTTTGGTCAACAACTACTGATAGACATGATAGCTGGAGTTGATTGGTGGATTTACTTCAGAAAAGATATGCTAAGATCCACATGGGTATTGTTCTGTAGTTGCCCAGATTAAAAACCAAAACATGCGGAAAGGAACATGGTTTAATGATTTTTTTTCCGCGTGTCGTGTTGCAAAACGAAACGTGTCTTGACAAATTCGACGTTCAACGCATACCCCAAAAAGACCAACTGACCAACGATGCAATGAGGTTTATTAGCGGAGCACTACCGAGGGATTGGGACATGTTCCGTTGTGCAATGCTGTACCAGAAGCACTGCAACCGTGGATTCACTGTTTCCATCCACAATCCCCATGGCCAAGCACCATCGACGGTGACTCGAGTTTGAGGCTCGGGATCTACAGTTTGTTCTTGGTCTTGGTGGCAATTTGCTTCGGATGGTATGCAGCAGCTCAGCTCAAATTGTCTGTCGAGTGGCTTTCTGGACTGATTGTACTTGGTTAGAAGCAAGCGCATGAATTCATGTGGTAAACACAATAGTAAAACCATCCCATTAACCATCCATAACTGGGGGTCATTTTACATCATCCCAAATGGGGGTATACCATGGTATACCCAATAATCGACCTTTATTGGGGATGTTTTTCTTTTTTGTGTTCACCACATTGACTGAAATTGAATTCAGACGTCGCAAAGACTCGGCCAAGTGTTCGGATGAAGCATTTTCGCATCAGGTCGGCAGTGGAAAACCAAAGCCGTACCCTCTGGTAAATTAACATAACTATGGAAATTCACCATTCTTAATGGGAAAATCCACTATAAATGGCCATTTTCAATAGCTATGTTAGTTTCCCAGAGGGTAATCTGAACTGAACTCATACATCACGAATGTAAAATTCAGCTACGGTCGGTCTGACGAATCTTTTTCACTTCATGCAGCCATGTGCAGAACCTGGGGCTTCTAGTTACTTCAGGCGGCCAAAGTATTGACAGTGATTGAAACCTTCCCAATGTCATTGGATTGACCATGGAAACAACCATGCCACGAAAACGCTCAAAAAGGCACTTTTGGCGGGGTTGAGGTCATTACGCATTTGCAGCGCATCAAGGCGTTAATGAAGTGTCTTGGATGCATGAAACGAGGAACCAAACCTGATCCTCCGGTAATCAAACGTGGCTGGCTGGGAGATCCCCGAAGCCATGGAGGCTTATAATTAGCTGGGAAAATCATCGAACCAAACGAGAGATTTTCAAGCTATGTTACAATGTTTGATGGCACCAGAGGGTAGCGGTTTCGCCTCAAATTCTTGGGCTTTGAAGGCGATGACCAAGTTTCACCAACCATACATTGCTAAACACGAAAGTTGCTGGATTGAAGCAAAACTAGAGTAACTAGTGGGCTCATCAGCTCTCCCCGTCCTACCCCACCGTATCACAGTTCACATCATTTGTATCATATCGAAGTGACCTTTTCAGCACCATCAAACGTGTGCACTGGGCGCCTGTGGATGTCGCCGCTGCATGTTGCACGTCGTTGCACCCTGCGTGGCAGGAACGAACAGAAGGACCGAATCTTCAACCGCCGGACGGGGCCCACCATCTTCGCAGGTGCGATGGGTTGCAAGCGGTGTGGGACGAACTGACTGCAAAACATGTCGTTTAGCGATAATCATTGATAGATATTATATGATATTATATGATAATTGAATATAATTGAATTATATGATATTATATGAATCAATATAGATCATATCTTGTGCATTGTTTTCCAACCATCGTAATTTATATATAATTAATATATACTAGTACATGATAAATCATCCAAACTCAGTTTCCATTCCCAACCAACTCATGTCTTGTCTCTGTAGCTCTTTTTCGGGTTGGGCGTCTGGAGGCTGTATGGCACTGGCGCTCGCGGCCCACTTGGGTCTCCAGTTGGCCGGAGACCAAGGTGACAACTGGTTATTTAACATAGCCATGGTATAGATGGCCCATAGAAATAGATGATTTTCCCATTAAAAATGCTGGATCTTTCCATGGCTATGTTAGTCATAACCAGATGGTAGATGGGATAAATTATCCCATAAACCAAAATCCCATTGTAATTGGTGATAATTGGTGATATGATGGTGATATGATGGTGATATGATTGTGATATAGTTATGGTCACCAATTAATCTTGGATTTGCTGAAGGTGATTTTTTATTTTCCCATTGATTAATCCACCATCTGGGGAATCTACTGGGACTATTTTTTTAAATCATTACTGGAATACTCTACCATGTGGGGCGCCCCAGTGATGTTTGTTGGTTTTTACGCCCCGTACGTAGCTATAGTTATTTGCGTACCACCAACTTGGCTATATAACGAGGGCCTCACATTGTAGAGTATTCCAAGAATGTCAACCCCGGATTAATACGCCAAGGTTTATTAATTAGGGGGGTACTCCTCCAATAGTCATAATCTGATACTTAAATGGTACTCACCCAATTAAACAGCCGTTTGGGGTTTATCAATCCAGGGTTGACATTGTTTGGGGATCATGTTTGCTTATGGGACAATTATCCCAATTATAACTAATTGTAATGGACACAGTCATAGTTGGGAGAATAAGTGGAACATCCTATGATTGTTACCCTCTGTTCATTTGCAACAGTTTGCTGTGGAAGCCATGCCATGGCCCATGAAACAACACGATAAACATGACGATTTATATACCCTTTTTGAAAATGGTGCTGTTCCAGTTCGCTGCGTTTTTTTTACCAGAGGGTAACAATCATACACGGTGGTGCCCGATAGTTTGCCAAGCTGGTTTACAAATAACATAGGCATGGTTGATGCTAGATATATCTACACCGGTTGGGGATTTTAACATATTTTCGCAGTGTCAGGCAACACTCCAGGGTCACCTTGGAATGGGCATGGTGGTGATTTTGACCAACAACAGAAGTTGAACCAAAGGAGGCCCAGGTTTTGACCAAGAATGGTTGAGGTTTAACTAGGCAATATGGCACACTAGTGGAATTTCACACACACACACACACTGATGGGATTTGGCCCAGATAAGAGGCTTGGCATCCACAGGTTACACCCCTGAAAGCTATGGACAATGGCCCATTTAGTTCGTTGATTTACCTGTTAAGATTCAAGATGGTGATTTCCCCGTAGCAAACTGTTGGTTTACCAGAGGCTATATATTTTTTGGGTTTGAATGGGCTAGGAAATGGACACCTTCGAGGTTTTTGCTCCCTTGCCTTCGAGGCATAGCTGCCAATCGCTTGAAAAAACTCACTGCAACCTGCTGCTTGAACTCTTCAGTTTGGATTCTCGGAGGATCCAGGGGTCGGGTTCTAACCCAGCCATGGGATGACACCAAATCAATCCAAATATTTCCGGGGACTTCGTTTTTCAGGATTTTAATTGTTTTGAGATCATTAAACAAACTGTGTTGACTGGGATGATCCTGTAAGTTGCGTGTTAAAGTCTCCGTATTGCAAGGCAATTCATGAGGTTTGTGTGAAACTGGGGCATACCGCCTTTTTATGGCCATTCAGTGGGAAACACGGGGATTCACAGGCAAATTTGTGCTTGTTGTTCCCATATGAAACTGGTGGCAATGGAATCATGCCCACCATTTTGGGGACTTTACATGAAAGCTGTCCTAGAGCCAATATAGGGGGTTTTCTAAAATGGGGATACCTCCCAAATCATCCAAGTCATTAGACCATTTTAGCATTGAAACCTATGGTTTTGGGGATCTGCCCCACACATACCCGCCGACCCCGGCCGGCAGCAAGGGGGATGGCGCCAGGGAATAAGATGTGGCCCCTTCTAACAACAACAATGATCATAACAACAACGACAACAATGACAACAACGACAACAACCAGCAGCCAGCAGCCAGCAGCGCAGAAGCACCAGAAGCAGCAGAAGCAGCACAAGCAGCACAAGCAGCTTGCCAGCAGCCAGCAGCCAGGAGCACAAGCAGCGCAAGCAGCACCAGCAGCACCAGCGGCACCAATAGCAGGTCTAGCAGCTGAACTCGTATTGTTTTTATTAGGATCCAGAAGGGATAGCAGGAACAGCAATTCAGCAGTAGGAACAGCAGGTCTAGCTTCTGAGCTCAGTTTTTGGAGGTCGTTCCATCCTTCCGCGGCATGGTGTTTTGGTGTTTCGGAGGCGGGACAGGAGGAACAGCATGTACAACAGCAGGAACAGCAATCCAGCAGTAGGAATAGCAGGTCTAGCAGCTGAACTCGTCTTGTTTTTAATAGCATCCAGAAGGGACGTCAAGCCTCGGGGCAGCGTGTTTTTGGAGGTCGTTCCGTCCTTCAGTGGCATGGTGTTCTAGTGTTTCGGAGGCGTGTCAGGTACAGTAAGAGGAACAGCAATCCAGCAGTAGGAACAGCAGGCCCAGCAGCTGAACTCGCATTGTCGTTTGTAGAATCCAGAAGGGACGTCAAGCCCCGGGGCAGCGTGTTTTTGGAGGTCGTTCAGTCCTTCAGTGGCATGGTGTCTGGTGTTGCGGAGGGAGGTCAATCAGCAACAGCAGGAACGAAAACATGTCAATTCAATCCATCTAATTTTTTTAGGGGTCACTCGTGGCCGAGGGAGGAGCAGCAACAGCAACAGCAGCAGCAGCAACAGCAACAGCAACAGCAGTAGCGGCACCAGCAGCGGCACCAGCAGCAGGAGCAGCAGCAGCAGCCGTGCCGGGGCGACACCTCCACAACAACTTCTGTCTCCACATGTTGCCACGGCGGATTTTTTTCAGGGGTCGGGGGCAGGGGCGGCAGCCCTTCAATATATATATACAGTATATATAATATAAGTATACATACACACAATGCTGTAGAATGTGGTATGGACACCTTTTCATCAACAAATTTGAGTGGCTAGAAAGCTGCATTGCGCAAGGTTTGCGCAAGGCTCGCCCAAGGTTTGGCGCAAGGGTGATTTGAACCCCTGTCCTATCTTGATGGCAGACATCGGGAGCAGTAATGGTTAATCCTGGGGGAAGGACGAATTCACGCTCTTAAATCAATTCAAAAGGGAAAACAAATTTGTTTTTTTGTAAAATCTGCAGATCCTACGAACGAAGCGAAACAAACATCTTGAGGAAATTTGATGAACCTTTGGATAGATTTGATGTTTTTGAGACCCACTGTCCCACTCACTTAGGCTTGGACTCACTGAAATGGGCCGTTGAGCTCAGCATCAAAGCTTTGCGCAAAGGGAGCAGGGCGACAAAAAAACATGGGGTCGCGGAGCCTGCAGGGGTTTGGCCAGCTTTGTCTGGGATGATAGGAACATCTTTCTACACAATTGGTTCCCCCAAAAGCAGACCTGGTGAACTGCCCATCCGATCACAACGATAGACTGACAGGACGCTCAGCTTTGGAGGGTCAAACCCCAGGGTGAACCAGATGACGGTTACAGTTTCTTTTCCTTTGTAATGTGGTGACCCCAATCATAAACCTCTCATTTGGATCCACTTGGGTGATGATTTTTACACATTTTCACCACATTGATGGCTTATTGTTGGGTTCACCATGGTTAGCTTCCGCGCCCGCCAGGAACTCACAAAGGCACAAGATGCCTACGTGGGTCAGCAGCAGAAGCGTGCAGAAGCGCATGGTGCGGCAGCCAAGGATGGCCCTGGTCATCCCTGGACTGTTCGGAAAAAAGGTGGGTCCCCCATGGGTCAACAAAAAAAAAGTGATTTAACCGACAAAGCTGGGAATTTAATTTGGATTTTGATTTAACTTCATATCTGGCTTATATGGGGATGGATCAAAACCTATGACATACATTGACATACCATATTTGGGGGATGAACATCCGTTTACCAACTATTTTTGTGTTCACCCAGGCACCTAGGTTTTGATATATACTGTATACCCATATAATGCTAGCTAAGTTCGTTTATAATTCCAATCACCATGGTTTATTATATAATCTTATATATCTTTAGTCAATGTGGTTGACGAACCAACTTATAGCTGGCAGGGTGGCAAAATCACCTTGTTGGAGGGCTCGCACTGATGCGGTCAAGCCAACAACCAGTTGGGAGGTGATTCAAGACAGTTACCCTCTGGTAAACCAAAATAGCTATTGGAAATCACCATTTTTAATGGGAAAATCCACTATAAATGGGCCATTTTCCATGGCTATGTTAAATAACCAGAGGGTATTCAGCTTGAAAGATTGGGGTCTATTATAGTGACTATAGTGGCAACTAGCCACATTTCACACGAATCTCTGGAATCTTTGCAGCGCCTCCATAACAGGTATAACAGTAGCTGGAAGGACTTCAGGGCATTCTTCTGTGTCAATTTGCCTTGGTCATATGCGGTGATGAGAACATTGCAGCAGCCCAGGACATCTGAAAAAATGAAGACAACACCTTGCTGCATCTGAGCATGTTTCACTTGGAGATTGCTGTGCTGCTTGAGTAGGAAAGGCTGTTGGTCGAACTGGTCCTTGAAGCGAGCTTGCGACTGTTATGTATTCTGCTCCTGAACTGACGATGATGTTGATTGTGATGGTGGTGATGATAGTGATGATCATCATACATGTGTGATCACCATAGCTTTGGGAATTGGTAGCTGATTATGCAAGGACGAGAACATTGCAGCAGCCCAGGACATCTGAAAAAAAATGAAGACAACACCTTGCTGCATCTGAGCATGTTTCACATGGAACTTGTGCTGGGACTCGGTGAGTTTCTCGGTGTAGCGTTTCGGTGCCGGAACTTCTGCTTGCCGAGTCATGCAATGATGAGATTCCTGCAGCAGCCCAGGACATCTGAAAAACATGTGAAGAGAGCTTTATGCTGCTGCTGAGCATGACTACATTTTCTTCTGTGACTTTGCATGTGATTTCTTAAAAGATCCATTTTGAGTTGAGGCTCACCATGGCTCACCAGAATTGACCAAGGAGACCTGTGTTGACCGCTCTTCAATCTTCAAGTTCTTGGCCTGCTGCAATTTTGGTCATAGTTGTTAGATACGTTGATAACCGTTGATGTTTGTTGATGGTATAGGATATTGATGGTCGGATTTTCCAAGAAATAGCTGATGATTCCATTTTTCTGAATGATTTGGCACAGATAAAAATCAAAATTGGAACATCTTGGAACAGTTGGATCCTCCGGATGTACAAGTTGGATCAAGCTGCTAGTCCATGATCCGTAAACAAGTCCTAATAAGTTGATATGATAGAACATGTTGACCAGAATTGGATTTACGTTCATTTCTGGATCTTGTCCTCTGGAGTTCCTGTATAATATAATATTATATCACATCCATTCACATCCAGGTAAATAAACATACTAATTATAGATGATTATAGAATATTATAGATGTATGTATATATATATATATATGTATATATATATAGGTCTGTATATATATAATATGTGTATATACTGTATATATATATATATATGTAATTACTGGGAAAAACGATATAACATGACAGTCCCAATTCTGTATCACGTATTGGAATCATCCTTGTACTTTGGATCCACCAGAACCCCCAAGGCGCTCCAGCTGATGGTGCTGCCAGCGTCAGGCCAGGCGGGTCTTTCCAGTCTTTCCACATGGGTCTATCTGCAAACGGGCCACAAAATGGCCGCAAAATCAATGGGAATTCCAGGATCCTAAAATGGAGGTACTGTACCATATAAGGCCATATTTTGTGGGGATATTCCCTTACATAGGCCTTACATAGGCCTTATAAAATGTAGGTACCTCCAATCTAGGATCATGAAATGGCCATTGACAAAATGGCCATTTATTTTCGGGCAAGATGATGATATAGCAACGGATTTAGGGGCATACATTTGTTTCAGGCATGCCGACATATAGATAGCGGATAAAAACATCATGTTCTATCCTTGCCACGATTCGTGGGATGATCCTGCAAGGGTACATCCAGCAGATTTACATAGATTTACATTGGTTGGAACCCACATGGTGGCCATAGAGAAGTGTGGAAAACCCATCTTCCAAAGCACCTTTTTTTTCGGGTGTCAGGCTGATTTTAGGGAGTGTCATGGCAATCAATGGGTACAATACCTGAGAATCCGGAAGGAAGTTGGATTTGAAGCAAAAAAAACTTGTGCCGGGTTGATCCGGGTTGGGCAATGTCTGGTGAATGCACCCAAAAATATAGGTTTCACATGGTTTCCCAATGGTTTCACAGCAAACATGATCTTATGAGATGTTATGAGCAAGAAAAGATGAGAGTTTTTTCAGTGATTTTTTGGTTGGTCTTTATGACATAAAACATCATAAAACATCTGTAAATTGGACAGTGCTCACCAAAAGCTCACTTCTTCAAAGATGTTCTTCGCCAGTTTCTGGGATCATCCCTTTACTGAAGAAACCACAT
>Ga0126342_10001920_pt1 | contig 31033 bp, 15 predicted proteins | sample Cyp1metagenome_FD_92528 | JGI IMG/M metagenome (GOLD analysis project Ga0126342, IMG submission 92528) | Coral microbial communities from Lord Howe Island, Old Settlement Bay, Australia - Cyphastrea 1 metagenome | ecosystem: Host-associated > Invertebrates > Cnidaria > Coral ...
CCCAAATGAATTGCCTAATTGAAAACGAATACATAAGGGAACTTTCCCTCCAAAAAAAAAACACCTATGTATTCCCAAATGAATTGCCTAATTGAAAACGAATACTAAAGGGAAAAAATGGAAAAAACGGGGAAAAAGTTGGCGTACTTTATTACGGGGGGGTTTGATTATTGTGAACCGGGAGTTGGCGTACTTTATTGCGGGGGGGTTTATTAACGCCATGTGAACATTACTTTTTTTCAATTTTGAAATTGAAACCGAGCTCTCGCCACAGTCTCGTGCGCATTTTGCCGACCTCATTTTCCAAAAGTGTTCTGAACGCTTCGATTTTTTAACATTTTGAAGTGCAAGCCGAGCTCTCGCTACAGTCCTGTGCACTTTTTGTCGACAACTTTCCCAGATCGAGGCCTGCACCCGCAAACAGAGACCCCCCTTCGGCCACCACAGAAGCCACTTTACCCGACAAAAACACAAGGTTTCGCACCTCAGAGCCTCTTTACCCGTGAATTCACGCGTTCCCGAACTGTTACACTTTCTAACTATGATGGTTGGTTGACATGATGATGTGGTTGACATGATGGTGGAAATGCTAGTCCACACAATCGTCCGTAACTCGGAAGTTTTCGAACTAAACTTCCTTTGATATACTTAGAAACTAGATCAACAACTACATACTATTGATCTATTGGGCATCCCATCACTGGGCAAAGCAACCTACCACTTACAAAATGGGAAGTCCACCACTTGGTACAGTTCCACTAGTGGCTTATACAACCATAGTTGTAGGGGCCCCATATCCCAACTGACGGAGGTTTAAATCCAATAGTTACACCCCAGTGCAGCACCGGGCACGCGCACGTGCGCCTGGTTTGTACAGTCCATGACGAAGAAGCGTAGGGGTCGAAAAAGCAGGAATTCTCCTTGGCCAATGGGGACATGGTATTTATTGGGGGGTTTCCATAAATAAGGGCATCCCCTATAGCTGGATGATTTATAGATTTTTCCAGTAGTACCGCACAAGGCGGTGGCGGAAGTTTCAAAAATAGGAAACCTATAGGAGAGATTGCTTGTTGTGAATCAAGGATGGCAGAGCGAATCCACTGATGGACCGAAAGGTGCTTGAGGTCTCCTCTCTTTCTCTCTCTTGCTCTGACTATCTACTTACCTACCTGTCTATCTTCTATGTATCTATCTATCTATCTATCGATCGATCGATCTATCTATCTATCTATCTATCTCTCTCTCTTCCATCTCATTACCTATCTATCTATCTATCTGTCTGTCTGTCTGTCTGTCTATCTATCTATCTATCTATCTCTCTCTCTCCCTTTCATCTGGCTATCTGTCCAGCTGTTTACCAGTCTATCTGTCTATCTGTCTATCTGTCTATCTGTCTATCTATCTATCTATCTATCTATGTGTCTGTCTGTCTATCTGTCTACCTGTCTATCTGTGGTGCAATGTCATTCAGTGTAATGCAGTGTAGTGTAATGTAGTGTAGTGTAGTGTAGTGGAATGTAGTGTAGTGTAGTGTAATGTTGTGTAGTGTAGTGTAATTTAGTGTAGTGGAGTGTAGTTTTGTAGTTGTAGTTGTAGTTGTAGTGTAATGTAATGTAGTGAAGTGTAGTGGAAGGTAGTGTAGTGTAGTGTAATGGAGTGTAGTGGAGTGTAGTGTAGTGTAATGTAGTGTAGTGTAGTGTAATGTAGTGGAGTGTAGTTGTGTAGTTGTGTAGTTTTAGTTGTAGTGTTGTGGAGTGTAGTGTAATGTAGTGTAGTGGAGTGTAGTGTAGTGTAGTGTAATTTAGTGTAGTGGAGTGTAGTGGAATGTAGTCGTGTAGTTGTGTCGTTGTGTAGTTGTAGTTGTAGTGTAGTGGAGTGTAGTGTAGGGTACTGTAGTGAAGTGTAGTGGAAGGTAGTGTAGTGTAGTGTAATGTAGTGTGGTGTAGTGTGATGTCGTGTAGTGGAATGTAGTGGAGTGTAGTGGGGTGTAGTTGTGTAGTTGTAGTTGTAGTGTAGTGGAGTGTGGTGTAGTGAAGTGTGGTGGAAGGTAGTGTAGTGTAGTGTAATGTAGTGTAATGTAGTGTCGTGTAGTGTAGCGGAGTGTAGTGTAGTGTAGTGAAGCGAAGCGACATTTGAACCTTTAAAAGTGGTCCGAATCCCTGGTGTTTTTAACATTTTGACTTCGAAATGTACTTCGCGTCATAACGGCGTGCATTTTTTCGACATCTGAACCTTGAAAAGTGGTCCGAACATGGTGTGTTTTATACATTTTGACTTGGAAATGTGCTTCGCGCCACAACGGCGTGCACTTTTTCGACATCTCAACTTCCAAAAGTGGTCCGGAGCTGGTGTGATTTGTACATTTTGACTTGGAAATGTGCTTCGCGCCACAACGGTGTGCACTTTTTCGACATCTCAACTTCCAAAAGTGGTCCGGAGCTGGTGTGTTTTTGTACATTTTGACTTGGAAATGTGCTTCGCGCCACAACGGCGTGCACTTTTTCGACATCTCAACTTCCAAAAGTGGTCCGGAGCTGATGTGTTTTGTACATTTTGACTTGGAAATGTGCTTCGCGCCACAACGGTGTGCACTTTTTCGACATCTCAACTTTTAAAAGTGGTGCGAGAATGGTGTGCTTTGTACATTTTGACTTGGAAATGTGCTTCGCGCCACAACGGCGTGCACTTTTTCATCTCTCATCTGGCCAGCTGGCTCCGGACCCGCCGCTTTAGCGAGCCTACTTTTCGACACTCCGGAGCCACAAATCATTGGAAAAACACAGTGAATCGCGACTTTCCTACCTTTTCGCGCATCTGCATCTTCTTTCTTCTGACTCTTTCTCTTCTACTCTTCTCTCTTGTAATCTTTCTCTTCTCTCTGCCTCTGCCCTGCTCTGCCTTTCATCTGTCCATATTGTCGGAAGTTTGACTTCTAAACTTCCTTCGAATAGTGGAACATCCTATGAATTTCAAGATTTAGGGGTACCCCCCATTTTAGGACCCCCCCCATATATCGTTTAACAATCCACATTTAACCAGCAAGCAATCAGGGAATTTCACCGCAGATTTTTCAGTGCCCCTTGGCCTTGGAGATTCATCATTAAACCTTTGAACGTACCCTCCGGTCATCCAACGAGGCACACACACGAACATCCACCTTAAATAAATGGTGTTTTAATGAGGACATCATCAATATAAAGCAACTAAATGGTTAAAAGAAAAACCAGCAAGCCATGTGACTCCCGGAGTTTGGTCTTCAGGTCAAAGCTCCAACGTGGATATGTCATGGCTAAACCCATGGTGACTGGGGATGCATCCCATGAAATCCCCAGATTTTCGAGGCTGAAAAAACAGCATTTACAAAATGGCTATAGGATCCCCCATTTACCCTCTGGTAAACGTTTACGTAACTATGGAAAACCACCATTTTTAATGGGTAAGTCCACTATAAATGGCCATTTTCAATAGCGAACTGTTTGTTTACCAGAGGGTAACATGACTTTTCTTTGTGAAATGCACTCAGTTATTGGTGAACCAGTGAAATTCACCCTAACTGCCCAAGTGTCGGCTTCTCACACCGCTATCAAACCTGGCTCATGACCATCTACGACTGGATGTTGGGTACAGGGAAACGTCATGGGGATCATCCTAGGAATGAATTCATTGGAGATTTGAGATGATATGGGTGGATATGGAAATATAATGAAATATATCTATATGAGATATAGTTATTCCATGTTATTCCTATATTGCCCCATATTGCTGCAATTTGAGATATAGATATAGGGAATTTCAGCTGCTGGATGGTTTCATTCTCAGGCTCACAAATCAGCGGGGACTTGACCAATCCACCCACTTTGTTGCTGTCCACTCGCCAGTCCCAAACATCGCAAATTTTCTGAATCGTATGAAACCACGAGTTTTTGGGCTTCCCCGATTTCGAGAAATAACCTGATTCATAGCTTCTTACCAAGTTAGTTACCACTCATTTTAGGCTTCCCCAATTAGTTACCGCTCGTTTTCCAAAAAAATCTTGATCCATCTGGGCCCAATCAGAAATCACCACGGCACCTGCTTTTGGCGTTGCGGTAGAGTTCCAAAAAAAAGTGCCCCTTGCGAAACAGGACGATTGCCTTGACCGAGACAAGGGCGTTTACAACTTGTTTTGACCATGGTTGTTGAAAAAATCCCAAACAACATGGCATTATTACTGCATCATTTCTGTCATAATTCTTATTCTTCTTATTATGTTATTCTTATTTTATTCTACTATTGCGTCAATATCATAATGTATCATCTCACCATGGTATATATATATATATGTATATATATATACACATAATTCCTAAAGTGGAAACCGTCGACATTTGTGGTAGTGACTATCCAGATACATGATAAGATATGGGTGTTGCAGGGTGGTGGCTAAGCCATGGCCAATCTTAGATTCCTTGCGCAACAAATGCTTCCCTGGCTGGTTAGTTTATGGAGTTTACACATGATTAGCTAGGACTATACTCTTTAAATCCTCTTCAAACCATCCAGAATTGAAACAATTGGCACCCAATTACCCTCTGGTAATTTAACAGTTCGCTATTGAACATGGACCATTTAGTTCGTTGATTTACCCAGCTGCAACATGGTGGATCTTTCCAGTTCGCTATGTAAACGTTTACTAACCAGCCATGAGTTCCTGACCGTCAGTCAGAACCGCCTAACGAGTCACCCGTGGAAGGAGTAGGGATTGACTATTTGGGCCCATGGGGCCCATGGGGGGTTGATATTGTCAATGGGTATATTTAACCAGTGGGAAACATACAAAAAACTATGGAAAATCATCATTTTCAATGGGTAAATCCACTGTTAACCAACATTAACCACTGTCAATGGGAAATCTTCAGGATCCAACAGATGGAGGTACGTAAGTACCATATTTCTGGCCATATTTTGTCGTGATATTCACTGAAATTTAGGCCAAAAATATAGGATATTGGGATTATTTTTTGTCAAACCCCAGGTATATTGGGATTATATCTATCATCTAACAACAGTGCCTGCTGGTAAATGTTGGTAAGTTCTATCCTCATGATATGATTTTCTGTTACCAACCCCTAGTATCCCCAAGTATCTTGTTGTTTGGATGGACAATCCTACAATCTAGGTGGTGGTTCATCCCACGTAGTAAGTGGGTTAGTTCACCCCAGTTTTTTGAGTGGACTAACCCTACTTATTCCATAGAAGCAACCAGGCTTATAACCCACTTACGATTGCTAAAATGAACCACCAAGTATAGATGGTTGACTGTTGCTTGATATATATATTGAAATATAAACCCTTATATGTAACCATATATATGTATAACCATATGAAACCGGAAGCTATCCAAGTATTCCCATGATATTACTGGTAATATTATCCGATAATATTCCCATATATTGTTAGTTTACCACATATTTTAATCATTAACTGCTTGGGTTTTAATCACTATAATCCATCATTCATCATCATTAAGGATCATTAACCATCATTCATCAAGCAGATATTCCAAGATAGTCATGGATAACCCATCATTAACCATCATATTACTACATTTAATATCAGGATTAACCATGAATTTTCATACTACATTCTCCATGATATTCCATCATGTATTAACCATCATATAATCCATCATTAACCACTACATTCATGATCGTCCAACAATTAATGGATTAATGATTGTTAATGATGGTTAATGATGGATTATATGGTGGTTAATGGAATCATTAACCACTACATTAATGGATAGTATCCCCATGATCAAAACCAACGGATTCTCCATGACCGTCTTTTTTCTGGGGCGCCATGTAGGCCGAGGAATTCACTGGCCTCAAGACCTGGCAAGAAGTTTTTCGTTCGCGCTGGTTGAGCGTTGGAGATTCAGTGCTGGTTGATACAAAAAAACCATAGGGTTTGATGGTTAATGATGGGGATACTATCCATTAATGTAGTGGTTAATGATGGTTAATGATGGTTAATGATGGGTTATATGATGGTTAATACATTTTTCTTGGGTAACCCATGTGAAATTGAATGGGTTACATGGGTTATATATATATATAACTGTACATGAAATATTCTTTGTTGATATATAGAAAACTAATTACTGATGCCCATCATAATATACCATTATATATTATGTCCCTAAAAACATGTTGATAAATAGATATATCCCATTACATTCCACTATATCCGATATATTTTTATATATACACACTATATAAATCTACTATTGTGGTTGGTTTATACCCTATTGTTTTGAAGGAACCAATCCCCGCCACCATTCTGCTGGCCTTTTCCTCGAAGTTGCTTGCCTCCCCATGTTGGAATCGCAGGTCGGGGTTTTGGGGCTGCTGTACCGAAATTCTCGGAGATCATTAGGTTGTACATATATTTATATATTTTGTGTACTATAAGCAGCATATCTACATTTTTTTTGGATTATAAGTACACACATAGACAGTCATATCTTTACATATGCAATGTAATTTTCATGACATGGTTTATGTACTGCAATGTAATGTTCCATGAAATGACATGGAATGTACAAATCGTACGCCCATCGTATATTAATTGTCCCCACAGAAAAACTTGAAGCACCAGGAATACCTTGGATTATCCTCCAAGCCACAAAAAAACAGCAGCAGGATCATCAAAACACCATGCTCTTGAAAAACTGCTAAGATAACATTTCAATCATTTTCAACTTTATCTATATACAAATACTCATATATATATATATATACGTACATACACATACGTAGACATATCTATACACATGTTTGCATATAGACATATGTATATATATATATATATATGTATAGACATCTGAATATATATATATATACATATAAATAGAGATATATGTAGACATGTATATATATATATATTATAATATCCAAAGTCCTCCTAGATTTTTGACCACCTGAGATGCCCCACAGTGAGATTTTCGATGTCTGCGGAAGGCGTTGCTGCGGGAGCAAAACCTGGTCGGTACGTGGAGGTTATGGTAAGAAAATGGCAAATAAATGGTAAATAAATGGTTTATGGTGTTTGACTATGTTCACTATGGATTGGAATGTAACATTTAGTGGAATTTCCTGGACTCGGTGATTTATAGGTGATTTATGTTGGAGATTTCAGCAACCATTTTATGGGTCATTTAACCACCGAACAAAGGGGTCTGATGAATGAACAGGCAAAACAACTTTCCATCGCCAAGGGTTTTCACGCGTTTTCACGCTTAGAACGCCGGTCTGGGCGCTTCTTTACAGGTCTCAACTTTCTTCACCTGGCGCTCAATCTCCCCGGTAATCAAACATGGCACTGGGAAATCCCCTCGATCAATGGTGATTTTTCTGGGAAAGACATCGATAAATGCACATTTTCCAGGCAACGTGTGGATATACCACAGAGTATCCAGTCATTTTCCACCAATCCGAGAATTACATCGCTTGCGCTAAAAAGACTGGGATCATCCCATGTGGATCGACAATAAACCATGAACCATAAAACATAATATATATAATATAACATAATAGCGCACATACAGATATACACACATCACACACACACATATATATATTAATTATACTCCTTTATTATATATACGTTACATATGTCTGTCCGAAAACGAGGTACCCCACGCTGCGAAAATCAAGTGATTCACCCGAAGATTTTCCCTTTTTGGGGACCGCAACCAACCCCACTATTGAGAAAAAGGTGTGTTTTCCCATCAGAATCATCCCATGTTGCGTGATGAAATACTGATCAATTTTCACCAGTTTCATATAAGATCTTGTGAAGAGACATCCTCTCAAATTCAGATGTTCATGTGCTCAAATTCCAATTTTCCATGCACCACTTTTCTCAGTCAGAGTACGGTGTTTGTCTGAGAATTGGGAACACCATATGTTAAATGTGGTCCAAGACATCATTTTCACCATTAACATATCAATATATCATAAATTATGGGTGTAACTAACTTCATTTTCAGACACACCCAAGTATTATATAGTTGGTTAATGTTGGTTACCTATCAGCCATTATATCCTCATAAAAATGGTTGGTTGTGTACCCCACCTTTGTTGAGTTATCAATGTGTAATACTGTTGGTTAAATCCCACAGCTACAGGGGTTACCCTCTAGTCATAAAAAACTCTTTCCGAACTGGACGATCACTATTTTCAATCAGTAAATCATCATTTTTATCGATATACTATAATATACTATACTATAATATACTATACTATAATATACTATACTAAAATAGCTATTGTAATACTATACTATACTATACTATACTATACTATAGTATAGTATACTATATACTATATACTACATACTACATACTACATACTAAATACTAAATACTATATACTATATACTATTTACTATATACTATTTACTATATACTATTTACTATATACTATACTATATACTATATACTAGCTACTATACTATACTATACTATACTCTACTCTACTCTATACTATACTATGTCAATATACTATACATCAATCGGTAACATAGCTATGTTCGATAACCAGAGGGTATCTCTCCATGATCTACCCATATCATCAGCTGCGCAACTGCCAATCTCCACCGGTGCCACGGCGGCGCCATGGCCCAAATGGCTGGCCAACGCCTCATTGGAAAACGCCAATCAATGGTGGATGATGTTTGGATTGGATGATGTCATGTATATATATATATAATTATATATTATCAAATTTCACGAGCTCCTGGGATTTTGTGATTTTGAGGGAATATTGGATATCAAGGTCAAGATGCAATATTTGGTGCAGTGTACGCGCGTAAGGGTCGCACGAAAAAAAAACAGCGTCATGGTTTGCACGGGTTTGGACTGGATCAGCCTTCCATAAATGGAATTGGTCCAATTAATCGTTCAGAATATATCGGAAACGGTCGGAAACAGTCGGCAACAGTATGTATATATTATGTATATATTATCAATGGGGGTTTTATGGGGATTTTAATGTTAACAGTATATAGGTTATTAACAATATATATATATATATATGTATATATGTATATAAATATATGTATATATGTATATATATGTATGGAAGGATGCATGTATACATCATTAAAAACATGCATTTTTCCGGGCGGCTGTACCATAGATTTGTAGCCGACCCCTGGGAGAAAAAAAAGGGATATGAGTCGAAATAAAACAAGTGGGCATGTGGTACCAACACAACAACAACAACAACAGGCCATAAAATCCCGTAAATTTCATGATTATTTTATATGATTTCTGGGTAAATCACAATATTTCACTAACCTGAAATAGGCCATTTGGGGATGATTCCCCTTCCTAACCATTATGTTTTGTTTCACATCGACTCAGATTGAAGTGGTTCCCAAGACGTCTGTCAAGTGGAATGCAATGACTATGGCTATCACAGCTTGGACGGTTTGTATACACAGATATACATACAAAAACGGAACCTTAGGGCCCTAGGTACATACGCGTGTGTATATATATATATGTATATACATAATACATACACATAAGTATACAAACTATTTTTGGAAACACGCACACATCTACGGTTCATGGCTGCTGAATTTGTAGACTGCACGTTCTTTACACCCGAGAAAGTTCTCGTATCACCGCCCTGCCAACCAGGCACCAGCAGCAGTCGAACGCCGGCTGCCATGGCCAACAGTCACCATCCATAGGCCATGGGTTGTCAACTCAGATACTCTGCGAAAAGTTAGACTGCACTTTTTGTGGGTTATGTGGTAAATCGACACAAAGAATTCGAGATCTGTATAGCTACAAACCAGTCAAGAATCAAGTGTGTCCATGTGATCATTTCCCATCAGCTTTCTAAATGTGTCAATGTCTTAGCCACCGTCTTGGATCTTCTGACATAATTCCTTTTGAGCTGAGGCCCCTATTTTTGCACAAACCAAAGGGAATATCTCGATGGCTAATCCGGTCACTGGATGGATTGTCAGAAGCTGGGCTGTGGTCGCAGGGAAAGAGCCAACGGGAGTATAGCACAAAAAAAGGAGGCTTATGGGTACAATATGACTGGTTGGTGGTTTCAACCTACCCCTCTGAAAAATGATGGACGAATCGTCAGTTGGGATGATGAAATTCCCAACTGAATGGAAAAATAAAAGCCATGTTCCAAACCACACCCAGATGAATATTGCAATATATTGCAATATTGCTTTGTGCGGAAACACATCTAGTGGTTTATCATCCCTTCGGTATCAACCAGCTTGGATTCAAAAAAATCGACTGCCGGTAATCAGAGCTGGTGGGACACTTGCACATTTTTCATTGGTATTGTACAAATGGTGGATTCTCAAACAAGTGAAGTTGCACAACGTGCACACTTGCCGAAAACATGGCGATGCGATGTCTTCTGGAAGTTCTCCAGAAGCATCAGTTTTTGCTTTTCTGATGCATGGCTTTGTTTCCAAGTTGGGGACTACAACATCCATTAGAACATCATTTTCCACCCTAGAACGGCAATATCGGGGTGAATTCCTGATTTGTATCTCATTGAATCCTAATAACATATTATAGATTTATAGAATATAATCCAACACCAAAAATCAACATATGAGTAGTCTTCTTCTGACACAAGGGTGTGTCCAAAATTGGGGTATACCCCCAACCTAGCCATTTTTAATGGGGAACACGACTTTCTAAACCACGACAAAAACCAGAGGTATATCAAGGTATCCTACTTGGTGGTTCATCCCACGAATCGTAAGTGGATTAGTTCACCCCAGTGAGTGGACGAAGCTTACTTATTCCATAGAAACAACCAGGGTTATAACCCACTTACGATTCGTGGGATGAGACACCAAGTATGGTTATTCTGATTAATCAAAGATTCACAGAGCCCAAGCAGAACTTCCGGTTCCATGTCCCACCTACATGGCACTGATGAGCCTCGGGCAGCGAGGCTTGTCGAAATGCGACATGGGGTACTTGGGGTGTATCCCAGTCAGCAAGTGGTTCATGACCAAAATATAACACACACACACGCATATCTATCTATATCATTACATATATATATATATATATCATATATATATGTATACATACACATATTTATCGGTGTCTATATATATACACGATGTTTTCTTCTCCTTATGAGGTTTTACTATATCAAAAACTACCAGCGTCTGTTCCTTTCAATGTGCCACATCTGCGAGCACCGGTGGTCCTGTCGCCGGGCCTGTGAGTTTCTCCTATTTCTTCGTCAAAAACTTCACCACGTTTTGGGAGGGGGTCGCGGTTCGGAATCGCGTTCAGTTGGTGCCAATGAATCACCATTTTTAATGGGTAAACCAACTATTTCTATGGCCATTTTCTATAGGTATGTTAAATTACCAGAGGGTAATCACCATTAATGACCATCTGGTTGGTGGTATACCAACCCATCTGAAAAATATAAAAGTCAGTTGGGATGATGAAATTCCCAACTGAATGGAAAAATGTTCCAAACCACCAAGCAAATATATAATAACAATAGTGTATGATACTTATGATAAATTATATTTAGATGGGGTATGATGGGGTTATAAACTAACTTATGGGGGGGGCACCATCCTGGTCCTGTAGTGGTTTGCTAAAAACACCGCAAATACCAGGTTCTTTTCACCTTGCAAATGTGTCGATGTTGTCGTTTTTGGCTGTAGGGCGAAAAGGAGCAAGACACAACCTATAATAATTTTTTTTGTGCAAACACATGTAAAAGCACTCGTATTTACGAGGGGCCCTGGGGGACACAGCAGAACACGGTCGTCAAAACAGTCGCAGTTTTGTCGGCCCTCCGGTAACTCCAGCAGGGATGGTAAATGATCAATGACCCTCCGGTGTCATCAAACATAGCTGGGAAATGACCAAACTATTCATGGAGGTTTAGTTCGGGAAAATCATCGAAGTATTCATGGTGGATTTTCCAACAAGCCACGGAGCTGATGACACTGGAGGATAGGGATTTATGGGAGATTCATAGGTGATTGATCTTGATTGACAATGGAATAATATATGAACACCCTGATTTTTTTGTCCAAGTAACAGCAGTGATAATAATTAACCAATGGGATAAAATGCACTAATTACTGATGATTTATTAGCACTCTTTTGATTTGATTCTAGCGGGATGATAAAAGCGGGGCTGGTAACACCTCCATTGTGGAAACCTTAGAGGATTGAATATATTCATCTTAGTTTCCCTCAAAAAGGTACATGATACTAGTTTGATGGAATTCAAACTTTGGGATCATATTAGATAGATATTAGTTAGATATTAGTTAGATAGATATTAGTTAGATGATATTAGTATATATATATATATTAGTTAGATAGATAGCACCTTTCAAGCCTTGAAAGCACTGAAAGCATGAGCGGGTCACTGTGTCCTTTCTTGTAGGGGTCCCTCGGCAGTAACCACAAACCCATTCTCCTGGGCCGGTAAATGTTCATGGTTTTGCCACCATTGACCATTCTTGAGCATTGGCAGCCATTCGCAATTCATGTGGTTAAAACAATGTCATAAACCACCCATTTTCCTGGGAATGGTAGTCACATACCACCTATAAAAATGGTGATGACTTGCTTGGGGATGGTGCGTCTATGGCATTGTCTTAACGACATTATTAACCATCATGTTCAGCATTTTCAAAGGTTCAAACATTTCCGGACAACAGTCATCCATCATCCTCCAGAAAAAATCACCATTTCCCAGCGAGGAGTTACTCGCCAAAATCACCGAGATGCAACTGCTCGACCGCCGCACCGTTTGACGCAGGTTCCATGCGTCCTGGACGTTTTTGGGGAGACGCTGTGAGCTGCCAAAATCCAGGGATTTTTTCGAGAAAACACGCATTGGGATTGATGGGTGATAAAAACGATGGGTAAGTCGATGGATTTTTTCAGCAATCTAGAATTTATGGTGGATATGGTTTATAGATAGGTTTTTTTAGCAACTGATAACAGGGGACCTTTGGAAACGCGCCTGGTGAATCCCTCCTGTTGTCAAGGAAAACACCCAAATCCAGTGGTTGATTTCATCATTTTCCACCCAAAAAACATTGCTGTTTCATGAAGACAACCACCATATCTTAAATGAAACTGTAGTTTTGAATAACTGGAGCTTCTCCAAAACAAACTCGACAGAATCATTGTGTGACTTGGTTCTGTGACAGACATTTTTGGACAGGGAACATCATCTCTAATTGTCCCAATTTAGGATCTTTTTTCAAAAAAAACAGATATAAAACTGGAGTATACCGGTATACCCTTTCATGTAACTATCTAGTGACTGGTGGGCTTGTTGATGTTTTCAACAGAACTTGCCATGAGCCCGGGACAAGGGGGACATCAGCTTCGCCGCTTCGCCATGAGCCGGCCAGCACAGCATCCACAGCATTTTCTTCAAACAGATTTGAACCATCTGTTTGAAGAAAATGCTGTGGAAAAGTTTTCCAAATCTGTATTCAAAAAGTATTGAGACCTTCTTTTCAAAAAGTCTTGAGACCAGCAATATTTATGGGTAGAAAAACATGAATCATTCAGCATTGATAATCCTAAATCAGCTATGGCTTTGTCTGATGCACCCCAAAATCCCATCAATCTCATCGGTTTCTGGACCCAGTGGACCCAGTTCCCTCTTCTCCCATTTCCGGACAAACCAAATAACCCCACTATCATATTGTTAGCTCTTTGTCCCATGATATCTGTATGTCCATGACATCTCTATGAAAAATCCTCATTCCATCACCATATTAACTATGGAAAACACACATTCTTAATAGAAAAACAATCTACAAACGTGGAATTTTCCATAGCTATCTTAGATTAAGGGCAAAGTATACTTCAAAATAAGATCAATCGGTTCTAAATCCCAATTTCCCATGAAATATCTCTATAATATACTCTTTAAACCCAGTTTCCAAAGCCATAATTCATTACATCATCATTCTAGTAATCATGATGATAATGATTCCCGGCAAAAATCCCCATTAATGTGTGGGTAAACAAAAACCATCCGCCAAATCACCACAAATGAATATTTTAAATCATTCCCAAATGGGTGGTTCATGATTGTTTTACCCACATTAAGTGGAATGAAGCACCAAGTACAGTTACTGAGGTTATACCCCAACATTTTTGAATGGTCGATTTTCCATTCACATCTCTTCGCATCACCGTTTCGACCCAACGCGCGGCGGAATTTTTTTCGGCAACGTCCAGTGATGTCGTGGCGGAGAAGCCTCGATGGCACTGATGGGTGTGATTACATGTATACCTATTGTATATTATGCAATATACACACATGTATATGTATATATATATACATACATATAATACATATTTGTATATATTGTTGTCTATAATGGATACTTATATTGATTGTAGTGACTGTTTATATCTGTTTATTGGATTCAAATACCTTGCGCAAGTATCCTTGGTCCTCGGGAGACACCGTCGATGATAGGTTTCCATCCTCAACATGTCCAAGACTCTGCTACTTCCAAACAAAAATGAGAAAAACAACACACCAATGTGGCGTTGGGCGCAGATTGGATGATTTTTGACCACGATGAAAAACAGATCCAAAATCATGCCAACTCCTTGGGTGTACCACGTTGTTTTAGGTGGTGACATTTTCCAAAAACACCAATTCGAAAACGCACGTATATTCCAGGGTTGCAAGTACATACGCGCAAAACATACCAAATGCATGATCCAATGATTTTTTGTGCTATATACGTATATATATATATACATACATATTTACATTCCCATTACTATTGGTGATATATATATATATGACATATACCATAACTTTCCCATAATGATCACAATTTCACCAATGATCACCGCAAATGCCAGGGTTTTTCAACCCATCGGTGAATCGCCGCCTCGCGACCGAACGTCGCGAAGTCAGCGTTTGAACTTCCGGACCATCTCTTGACTGGCAGGAGTAGCAAACATCTCCAGCCTCGGAGAGGCCGAGGCGTTGCTGCGGCCATGGTATGGATGAATTTATTGGATGAGATCCCGACTACGACGGACCTTCTTGCGAGGCCAAGAAGCGGTCTTGGAGAAAATATCCCCATTGTAATGGTAATATAGCGGTTGTGGTAATGGCGAAAACACCAACAATGATCCATAATGGATCGTATCATTACACAGTATCCATAACGGATATACAAGAAGTAGAACAAATATGAGATTATAACAACCCAATATAACAACCAAATAATGTTCTAATCATAGTGTCATAATTGTATATCCCCAGCCCCTTTGAAAACTTTGCTCTTGAAGGCGATATTACCATGTAAAACCAGCAACGGCGAAATTAATTCTCAATCATAAAAATACTTTATACTTTGAATGGCAAATAAGATACACAACATATTCTCCAAATACGTGAAATGTATAGCCGATGAAAGTGTATAAGATATGTGTATATTATTGTATATATATATATATGGCAGCTCAAATATCACCAATAGTTTTTGCCAATTGCATATTCTTGGTTGCACCAATGATGTTTACACATCCGATCGTACTAAGATAAATTGCTTGTTTTTTGCAGGAGAACCATGCTTTCGAAAACCAGGAAGCCCCAAAAAATCGCCAAAGAAAAACCGGGGGAATTTTCATGATGTCACCAGCCAATTTATGTTGGGTTTAATCGCCACTTTATTGGCAGCAACAAATCACCCATGATGCTGTCACCGAAAAAATCATCCATTTCCAATCAAATCCACTGGATCGAAATATCTCCATGGTTGGTTCAAAGTAACCAAGTCTTGTTGCTTAGTCTTGGTATATATCAAAATGGTTGGTCAATGGTTAATATATTAATGGTTAATATATTATTTTTTCCCCATTGTAAGATGGGGTCCCCCAAAAACAAGACAGGTTTCCTTTTTCGATTCAAATGGAGCACATTGACATATCCAGAACTTGGTAAATGAGCCGACTAATCACATTTTCTCCGGTAGTCACATGGCTTGCTGGTCAATGCCCCACCTTGTTTGATGATTTTCCTACGGAGTTGCCATCTTTGGATTCCGGCAGGGTCAATTCAATCATAAACCGACCATTTGGGGATGGTTTACACAACCCAACGACCATCTGGTAAACGTTTACAAAAAGCGAAAGATCCACCATTAATGGGTAAATCAACGAAGTCGCAATGGCTTCAACAGCAAACTGTAAACGTTTACCAGGTGGTAAGTATAGATATATCCCCATAATTAACCATAATTAACCATGATTAACCACCAGAAAAACCATTGGGTGACCCCAGCCTTTGGATTCAGCACCGCTTGCTCCATAGGGCCAGGTGACATTGCTTGCTCAGCCGCTTGATATTTCTCCGCCAGGTTGGGCTTGGAGATCTGCTGGTAGAGGACTTCTTTCCCTGGGAAAAATGGGGGGAATTTTTATGGAGATACCACCCGCCGTCATGGATAAAAGGGCTAAACATCTGACAGCAACAAGACCCCTGGTGGTAAAACAGCAGCACGAAGTAGGACTTTTGGGGATTTACCATCCAATACATCGAAATTCTGTGAGTAATTGGATTTATAATATGGGAACGTGACTGACAAGAAATCGATTTTATTGGATTTAACCAGCAAAACATGCAGATTTTACCAGCACAAATGGGACAATTCTCCAACCTTAATGGTATGTCGATATATTTATTTACATCTGTACCTATACTTACACCTGTATCTATATCTAAATCTCTGAATCGATGGAAGCAAGCAAAATAGCAAACATTAAAACACATAATTGAATAACAAGTAAATCAATGAATAACATGAGTAAACAAAACTGCAATAAATCAATAAATCTTTGCACACCTCTATGCAACCGCTCCCAAATTGCAAAGAACTTCTCACTTGCTGTCTACCGCCAAGAGGTGCGCCACAATCTTGGGGTGCTCTACAGAAGCGGAGATATAGCCACAGTTTCACTGGTTACCATCCGGTAATTACTCAAAACATTGGGGGAGGTTTACTTAGCTGGGAAAAATCATCAAACTATTGCTGGGGCATTTACCAGCAAATCATGTGACTACCGGAGGGTATATCCCAACTGATGGGACTTACTGCCACAGTTGTAGCCATAGAGATAATATGTGTAGATCTCCGAAGAATGATAGGCTTTTCAAGAATCTGTGGGGACCATACTGGTTCCAAATGGAATGGCATTGATCCTAGGAGAGTGCCAAAAAACGCCGATTCATGGGTGATTCTTCTAGCGCCACGGAATGCTTCAAACATGTCTTCCATCTCATGTTGTACTGCCGCTGTGAAGAAACACTTCGCAGTTTAGACATTTTCTACAGCTAACATCCACCATTTTCAAATGGACTCCACTTTTTCAACCATGAAATCTACACATCCAACTTCCAACATACCTGGTACAAAAAACGACGGAGAAAATCACTATGTTTAATAAACTATATGCCATTATAAGTAGGCCATTATCACCATTTTGTAGCTGGGCAAATCACCATAATTTGATATACCCTCTGGTAAACGTTTGCATAACGAACTGGCAACACCACCATTTTTAATGGGTAAATCACCATGTTTTTCATAAGTAAATCATCATTTTTTATGGGTAAATCAACTATAAATAGGCAATTTTCCGTATAAATAGGCCATGGCTTCCAGTTCGCGAACTCTTCGTTTCTTCGTTTCGGCCGCTGCTCCGCCTCGCTGGATTTGCACAGGATCGGCGGAAGCCAACTTCTCGGCCAAGCGCCGGGCCTCGCGGGGATACTGCGAAAAAGATATTGACTGCAATGGTATATATATAATATTATATATGTAACATATAGTTTTCTACATATCTATAACATATAGTGGTATTACTATATATATATATATAAATACATAACTATAGTGATATTGTAACTGTAGTAGTCATACTATTAATGTATTATATTCTATCATATAGTATTAATAGCATCAACTATAATGGTGATGCTGTATATATGTATATATATAGATATAGATATCATATCTTAATACTCTTCAATATATCCAATAATATAGTTGGATGCTATCATTAACTATACTAAGCCATATGATTGATTGTGATGAATATCCTATCATTAATGCTAGCAATATACTTAATAACAACATATTCATAAAAATATATAGATAAACTACCATATATAGATATAGACATATAACAGTCATTATTGTCATTATCATCTTTATTATGATATATATATATAGAGTTAACATTAGTAAATATAATAATACAAGAACGGTGAAGACAGAAGACACATAATATTATTGCTACTTTGTCTTATTCTTATCGTTCTAACTAGTCTTTTGACACGAATTATTATTGTTATATGCTATATTCCTGTAAATAAAGAGGTACTTAATATATATATATATATATATACACATACAACCAACAAACATAACTGGGGGGCACCATCTTGTACATAATATGATTGGTATCATTCTTGTTGTTATTGTTGTGGTCATCATTGCTCCATATTTCACCATGATAGACATATACTTGAATTTATATGATATGTATCAATACCAGGATGGTACAAATCATGGGCTACGTGCTGTGGCCATTTTCGTGTAAATTATGCGATACCGAGGGGTATGATGGGGTATTATGATGTACAAATTTTGGGGTAAAAATAGTTAATAAATGGAGATTGATTGATACCTATCCAATGTTAAATCGTTTATTGGCTGACGACACAATTGGATGTTACAATGACATTCATATGACATTTTTGCCACAGTTTGAGTGAACAAGGCAGCAGTTGGACTATTCGTATATTTCAATGACTAAGTGGATGGAGCATTACCATTTATGGTTACAACTTAGAACAAAGATGGGTGGAACTAGCCCATGCTTTATTGTCAAGTTATATGTTGGACAAGAGCGTTCGAGTGAAACCGGTCCTATTCAGCACCGACCCACGAATGAGCAAACCATTGTGGGGAAAAAGGGGAATCACTAGCTGCAACCTGAAAGGTGATGATATTTCAATCATGGAACATTTACCACGCCCTGAACTTTCTTGGATCTTGGCAAGCTTTTCTTACTGGTGCGTTTTACGCAGGGAATGAGGGAATGATCCAAAATAACTATTAATAATCATCCCAGCAACCCCCATTCCCATCCATTCCCTGCTAAGTACCAGTAAGTTTTTGGCCCAAAAAACCAGCTATACCAGCTGCGCCAAGCCGGCGCCTCACTGTAGAGCTTGACTCTGGGAATCACACGATTCACCAAACCTGCGCGCGGTCAATGCGTGGGGCCCTTTCAACACAGAAAAACACAGCCCGGATTGCCTGGATTGTACACCAAAGATCTACATTTTTTTTGCATAAAAAAGATCTCCCAACCAAATATGGATATCTCTTCCATAGTATGGTATAGCATGTTGTCCTGTTTGCATATTATTTGTTGCCATTTACGTTGATGACACGCATCAACTTGCCTTGCATTGGCAAAGTTTGGTTGCTGGTGCTACAAGGTCATGTAAATAAACATATATGACATCCAGTAATCTCTGAAACATATGAAAGTCAGTTGGGATGATGAAATTCCCAATATATGGAAAGTCATAAAATTCATGTTCCAAACCACCACGTTTCCACGTTTCCGGCGGACGGGTCTGGTCGGGTGCAGGACCGAGACCCTTTTAGACCACGCAGCTAGGCAAAGTAAATGCCTGAATCTCCGTTTGGAGAACCATGTCCCAATCTCATGCCGGGCAGCGCCTCCGCAATTGGGAGATTGGTAAGTGCAACCGAACCCCTGGCACAAGGGGTGGTCAAGGTACGAGCCAGCCATTCTTCTGTGAGTTGAAAACATGCCATATCCCACCTCACTGAGGCAGCGTTAACAAAACTTTGAATGACTTCTCCTTCGCATCGACATATCTCAGTGTTAACCACCTGGGATGTGAGCTTCCAAAACAGCTTTATGCAACGCTTGAACCACTTCAAACGCTGTAAAAGATTGTGCTTCTCTGGGTCCAAGTATCTTCTTTGCGTGGCGTCAAGCCACTGTGAGCGAAACTTGACAGGGCCTGGGCAGCCCCAGCTCAATTGGTAGTCTATGTAGAGATGCGCCAATGAAATCCATTGAACTTGCGTTGCAGCGCCACCTTTCGTGCGGCTATGCCACCATACACTGATACGGTGCGCCATGGCTGCTCCATATTCTTGAGAAAAAGGCAAAGGAACATTTCCATCCCAACCAGACATGTCAAAACCCTGCTGAAAAACCCTCTGGGGTCTCACCACCACATCCGGTCTTTCGTCCTGCGTAGTTTCTTGTGTACCACGGACGCTCATCATGGCGACAGCCAAATGCAGCTTCCATATCTGATCATGCAGTAGAGCAGCTCCATGAACTTGCCTAACATGTTCTGTCCAAAGGTCCCAAAACGCCTTGGGTCTCTGCAGATTGGCCAACCGTGCCACTTGGTCAGCCGCAGCATTGTTCCAGTACCTCCATGCTTCATACCGCGTGCGCGCTGCGGAAACTGGCTTGTGTGCTTCAGTTTTCCTGAGAACAACCTTCTGATTTCCTAACGCATGCATGGAGGTCAAAATCCATTCCCAAAGGTCTGCATTCTTCGTGTTTGGTTTCAACCTCATGTTGCCACGTGTCAGCAAGTGAAAACGGTTTACTACCCCCAAACAGTCACTGTAGATAACCACATTGGCGTTCTGTGCTGCTGCATGGTGAAGCACAAATGCCAAAGCATACAGTTCTGCTCGAAAGGCAGTTTGACAAAGACCTGACAGGACACCCGAACCCAAGACCCCCTTGGCAGCAAAAGTCCAATCATGGGAAAAGGGAACAGCCAGCACCGCACCCCAAGCAGCAACACGGTAGGACTGGTGAGTTTGCCAAAAACAACTACCATCAGTAAACACGTAATTCCAACCCGTGTTGGTGAGAGGGAGTTGAAGGTCAGGGCAACTTGTTGGCAAGGAACAGAGTTGACGTATCCAACATTGGTGAGAAGGGGGTTGGACAGCCCAACCCCTAAGCGCCAAGACATCAGGCAAGGTGTTACGACATGAGACCGCAAGAGGGGCCAGCGAGGTTCGCAACTCTTGAGTCTGAACACATTCAAAGTACCTATGCTGAAGTGAATCTTGGCATCCGCACCATTTGCAATGTCCTCCTTCATGGTTCCAGTGGTCATGCGCATTCTGAGTAAACAACGCACCTGACAAACTACCTCTCATGACAGCCTGCTGGTCAGGCGGCAGTGGTGCAAGTGCCTTCCGGGTGGTACACACATCAACTCTGCCAAAGTGGAGAAAGTCTGGCCTATGTGCCACTTGCTGACCAACATACTTGTACCATTGCCACTGCAAACGCATTTCGAGCTCTGCATAGTTCACTCTGGCCGGGTGAAAGGGACCGAAGGAGTCACTCCAACTGCCATCAGCATGCACCGTGATACCTACCTGCTGAATGCGCTCAACCAAAACTGCAACTGGAGAGGACGGGGCACATGTAACCAATCCAACAGCATGCGGGAACACTTCAGCACTCCAAAAGTCATACGGACACAACTCACGGGATTCACGGACTGTGGCCAAAAGGGCAAGCAGTTGAGGGTCTGCAAGTGATTCCACAACACCAAGCAGAACGGTAGGATTGACTCCAGCTTTATCAGCATGCAACGCTTGAACCGCTTTCCTTCGATGTTTGAGCCAGATGGCACTGCCCACTGGGGCTGAAGCAACCCCAAACAAGCCACGTGGCCAAGCAACAGCACGCAACAAACGAACTTTCAAAGCATATGATCCCTTACAAGTTTTGATTTGGTGCCACAGGGTGTCCAGTGCGTCCAGTCTGTCCTGAACAGTGCGATTAGTTCGCTGTCTGGTGAAAGCCACATGTGCACCCAGGTCTTTTGCATGGTGGAGGACAGGGATGTGGCGTTTTCTCAGTTCCTTCCGGACAAGAGGGTCTGTGGACCACCCAAAGGTCTTCTTCTTGTCAACTGTCAAGTCAACTTTACTGGCAAAGTCCAAAAGCAAGTCCAATTGACGCAAGGCCATGCTGTGATCCCATGTCAGGAGATCCCAATTGTCAACAAAGCTCAAAACACGTACAGAAGGTGCCGTAAAGTGTATGAACCGATGCATGAGATCATCCAAAAGCAACATACCAAAACAACTCAAGGCACAACCCTCTGCAAGTCCAGTGCTGGTTTCAAAGCCTTCACTGACGCTATCTCGAACTTTGAAACGTCGTTTCATTCCTGCCATTGCACCGCACCAAGCTGTAACCAAAGGTTCTGGGGCACCAACAACTGAAGCAGCAGCCAAAATGACCCAACGTGGCAAACAGTTGAACGCCTTTTCAACATCTGCAGTAAGTCCACTGAGGCAGGCTCCTGGGTCTTGAGCTGTTTGGATGTCATTTGTCAGCGTTCTCCACAAGTCCACCGTCCGGTGGTTCTGGCGGTTGCCAAAGATGTCAGAGTGGCACCATCCATCTGCCCAACGCAAAAGGTGGCGGGCATGCAATGAGCTAAACAGACGATACACAAGGCTGAACACCGTGATTGGTCTGTATTGGCCTGTTTCACAGGCATCTGGGACTTTGGCAAGGGATGCCACCCGACCTGTAATGACTTGCGTCGGCCATTGGCCGTCAGTGGCTGCTCGATCAAACATGGATCTTAAACTGGTGAGCGTGCTGTCATCACATTGCATGATGTCCTTTCTGCTGATGCCGTCCATGCCTGTGGCGGCATGTTTGTTCTTTCTTGCTGCTTCTGCCTTGAAAATTGTGTTATCCAACTTCAACATGTTGACCGGTGCAAAAGGCATGTGTGTTTTTGCGAAGTCCACTATAGCCTGCCAATGAGAGTGTGGCAAGCCATCATGTCTGCACCAACGCAATTTCCATTGTTCATGAAAGGCCTCAAACACCGCATCCAAGGCACCAACTGGTTTGGATTGGCTCAGCACATCACCAACTTCAATCCCTTGAAGGGTTTCAAGGAACATTTTGTCCTCAGTGGCATGGATGATTTTGTGAAGTCCATGTGGAGACCTTAACGGCATGAATTCGCAAAAGTCCATAGGAGGTTCAATTTCAGCCGCAACATTGTCAACATCCAAGTGTACCACTTTGGCCCTTTTGCTGATGAGCAGGCTAGAAACCGGCTCTGGCACAGGTCGCTTAGTGTCTTGAAACACCAAGTTTGGATCTGTTTTGATAGCATGTTTCCGACCTGCCTTTTTGGCTTGGCTAAGGGCACGCTCCAAGCAACGCACTTCACCACAGAACACTTCACACAACACGCAAGCAACGTCCGGTGGAGGGTGGAAGTCAGAGATATACCCTGGGTCAGAAAGGCCGTGAACGCTTCTGCTACACCACCATTGTTGGAACGTAGGGCAAAATCCAGTCGCCCGCAAGATGCTGTGCCAAAGCAAAACCCCATGTGACAAAATCGCCGGGTCATGTGTGCCAAAGTGTGAACATGCCCAGTTGTGATAGTTTTGGAGGCGCCGAAGCTGTTTCAACCAGCGACAGTGTTGAACATCAAAACCAAGAAACTGTGGTTGGTGGTCTTTGCTACGTCCAAGTTTAGGTGGAGTGGCCCACCCTTTACGTTTGATTGGGTGCAGCCTCTGTCCTCTCCCCCCCATGGAAGGCTTCCATCGGTCTTTCAAGCACGTCTTTGCTGTCTCTTCTTTGCCATGCCATAAAAGTCCAAAATGGCTGGAAGGGTCTCCATGAGAAAAGTCAATTGGAGGCGGTTGGATATCAACTTGTTCCCAAGGCACTTCAACAGGGATAGGCCACAAATACCGAACACTGAATTGAGGACCCGACGCAAAGGACGCAATCAAAACTGAGTGATCGGCAAACCTATCATGTTCAAGACGGAGACCGACAAACATGGCTGCTAACTCAGGCGACATCCACAAAACATCTTTTTGGGTTTTCTTTTTGCACGTGGCTTGTGGAGCTGTGCCTGTGCGCTGGAATTCCATGCTTTGGACTTCTTGCCACCCGCACGCAAGGAGTTTTTGGGTGGCCTGCAGTTGTGAAGGTTCAAAATTCCAATCTCCACACAAGTACCTCGGGCCACTGGCATAGATTGTGAGGTGGTCAATCATGTGATCCAGAATGGCTTCCGTGCGCTCTTGTGCATTGATATGGCTTTTACCCTGAGGATAACCATAGATTGTACCTCCCGTGACCCAACAGTTGTGAATCAGTGTGCCTGTGATCTGAACTCTGCCTGTTTCAAAAAGGTCGGGTGGCCATTGCGAGCAAAGTGCTCGAGAAGGCTCTGTGGAGATGACCGCAACACCTGAATAGGCCACAGCATCACTCCCCTGCGATCTGGGTGGCAACGGAGCTCCTGTGACCACATACTTGTAGGCACTGTGGGCTTTCAAACTACGCTGGAACATGGATTTGGAGACACTTGTGTGGTGTGTCTCGGAAACTGCGATGATGTCGGCTTTGATGCCAGAAACTAACATTGCTTTGCCATGTAGCCCACTTGGGTTACATACCCCAAAACTCCAATCACCAGAATCCTGAGCAGGCGGTCCTGGTGTCTTGGCTTCCCCGATCCTGCAAGTGCTGCCAAGCAGGAAGTGGCAAAAGAACAAAATCCAAACAAACCATTTGGTTGCCCTGTTGGATGGGCTCGCCATGGATTTGGGCGGTTTTCCATGGTTGCCGGCTTTTCACTCGTAACGACCTTTCGTCGACAAAATGGTCTCCAGGCGTGACATCTGATCATCGAACATGGAGCGCATCTGGGTACGCTGGACTTCCAGTTGGGACATCATCTGGGTTTGCAGATTCTGTACCTGCACCGTGTTTTGCTGATGGTGCTCATGAACGATTCCCTCAAGGGATTGGTGTCGTGCTGCAAGGTGCTGCAGTTGGCTTTCGATCTGAGCTATGCGTGTGTCGTGCTCGTCTGTTTCCATCTGCCCTGGTGGGAGTTTGTCCAAAATGGATTTCTCCAGGCGTGCTTCCATGGCTTCCAATTGCGTTGCCACACTGGCCGTGGCTGCGGCGGGCGCCGCCGGGCATGCTTGCTTCACCGTTTTCTGCCACGGGTCTTGAAGGAGCCAAGGGTCAGTGGCAGTAGAGCTTGTGCACAAGTCCACTGTTGCCTGAGTGCCAATTACCTGAGAATCTGTTGTCATGGTGGAGGTCATGGACTCACAGCGAGAAACCAACACTTGACCATGCTGCATGTTCCAAATGGACTGGCTAGGCTCTGCTACACTTTGGATGAGCCACATCATGCCACCTTCCACTGCACGTGCCGGCTGCAATGGCCGTGCTTGCCACTGCCAGTCTTTAAAGATCCTGGCGAGCATCTTTCTGTCTGTGCCGAATGGCCACGGTCCACAGTGCCAGTTGAGGCGTTGGCCTGGTGCAAGGAACTGGCCCTCAGGTTTGAGGTGCTGGAACACTTGTTGAAAATGCTTGGCTGCAACTCGGATGCCATAGCGCTTGCCACTCCTTGCAACACCTACACTAGATGGTTCACACTGCGAGGCATGCTGGACGGATGCAAAACTGGCTTGGGGCATCCACACTACCTGAAATTCATCACTTGGCATCGACGCATCAGCCAGTCTGGGTTCTACATAGATACCATTGCAGCCACTGATTTTCAAAACCGCAAGTTCTTGGCATTTCAAGAAACGGATCTGTACACTGAAATGCGATGCCTGGGCTGCTTTGACAGGTCTGCCAGCGTCGGTGTAGAATTGCCTACAGAAAACATCAAGTAGGACATCTCTGGCTTCTTCCATCGCATTTTGGTGCCACTTCGGGCAGTCACAGTTCTGCTCTGTGCACGGCTGGAGTGCTGGAATGGAGGACAAAATCGACTTGACTGGGTGCGCAACGAATTCATCCCAATCACCTGGCCATTGGTCTTGGAAAACAGTGAGCCGAGCACATGCTACTGGCACTTCCGGGGTTGCAACTCCAGTCGCTGTGGTATATGGAATGACTGGTTCATTTCCCAACTGCACAAGAATGCCTGACAGCAACATCGGTTGATTGTTTAGTGCACAGGTGGCAGCAAATCTCAGCGTGGACCATTCCAGTTGTGTTTGGAAATCATCTGGGCAATTGATTGCAAGCAATGCCAATCCATGGTGAGTGAGTTTCTTACCGGACTGCAAAAATTGCACGGCATCTGCAAAATTGACCAATGCTATTCCTTTGGCTAAAGGTCCAACCTGTTGCAAGGTGATCTGATGCACTTCTTCCTTGCCGGCTGTACAAAACGAACCTGGCATCAGCTGCAATCTGGCTGGGTCGATCTCAGCTGGACGATTGGGCACAGGCTTGAATGGCTTCTTCGGTTGCTTCGATTGCTTCTTGCCTGGTTTGTTCTGCTGCTTGGCTTGGACAACCGCTGCTAACTCATCTTCCATGACCAATTGCAATGCCGGTTTGGCTTGGTTGGCCAATTGTTTGAGTGTCTTCCAAGGGGATACACTGCTCATTGCTTGGTTGACCTGTTCCTTACCAAGGCTTTGCATCACCAATTTTGCACGTTGGGCTGAGACACTGGACGGGACACCATGCAACTGCAACAAGGCCGTAAGGACATGAGATACATCTGCACCGGCACCCCAACACCATGGACGTGGTACTACATCAATCATGGCATGAAAGGCTTCAAAGTCTTGGCGGTAAGACTCGCTCCTAGCTAGAAGCTGGACTTCGTTGGCCGGCAATTCTTGTAACAAGACATGAGAGGCCAGAAAAGAGACGGCGGCCGCACCACACAACGCAGCACCAAAGACCCGACGGGTACAAAAGACCTGATACGAGGAAAGACCAAATGCCGAACCCAGGAGTCCATGCAGACGGTTGAGCCGATTCAAGTCAACTCCATCAACATCCCAACAATGCACATCCAAACTTCCAGCACGCTTGATCCAAACACACGGAGTCCAATGGCCATCCAAAAGGGCAACAGAAATCACCCGGTCAATCAAGCTGGGGTCATGCGGCTCCAGCCATGAATTGACAGAGTCCAAAGAGCCGGCTGTGATCCAACATGTTGCCAACAGGGGATCTAACACCAATGTGTTCTTTGTGGCAAGGGAGCGAACCAGCTCCACAAGGTGCCATGCAATTTCATCATCTCCCCAAACTTGTCCTTGTTGATTCAAAATTTGGGCACGCACATGGCTAGGGATGCTTTGTTGTCTCATGGCAATGCACAAATCAACATCACCCACAAGCGGTGGAATCAACGCCGTGAACTGTGTGTCATGCAAGTTCAACAAACCACTCATGTCAGCTTCATGCATGCTTGGCACGGATGGGCTGTGCGCAATGTGCACTTTGTCCATGATCTCTTCAGCAGGACCTGCAGGCCTTGATGATCCGTGTTCTCCCTCTTCTTCAAAGTCCAAGTCCATTGGGAGGGGTAGAACTGGTATTGTTTTGTCGACCGAAACAACAGAACACCCAAATGCACTGACTGTGGCAGCAAACACTTTGGTCAAGTCCAAATCCAAGGCAAGTTGAGTTGCATTTTCTGCATCAAGGAGCGACATCCTGGCAACATCAAGTGATTGCAAGGCACTTTCCGCTACAAGCAATTGTTGGACGGTGGCACCTGGCAAGAGTTGGACTGTCCAAGATACTCCAGTTGCATCACTCAAGAGAACCTCATGCTTATGCTTCTTGTCGGAATCAATTGGTTTGGGGATTTCCGGGTAAAACACCCTACTCTCAGCCCATACCTGTTTCTTCAGCTCATGTAGTGCATCCAAAGGTTCATCTGGTTGGTCCCAAGACAAAAGCAATTGCAAGTGGCGTTTGATGGATGATGCAATCCAAATCGAATGCATTGGTGTCGCCATTTGGCCAGCGGCTGCGAGATTCAATCTAGCATTTTCTCCCCAAGATTGGACAGGGGGTACACCACACAAAATGCAAACTTCAACAACGTGCAAATGCCTGTAAGTGACTTCAGAATCATCTCCTGGGATGGCCACGATTTGAGCATAGATGCCCCTATCCCTCAGTAGGTCACTGCTAAATCCACTAAGGCGGCAACCGCAAGAGCATGCAATCACTTGCCCCCCCCAACTGTGGAGAGCTGTCGGAAGTTTTTGTGCTGACTGAACCACATACTGATGGAGGTGTGTTCCGCCTTCCTGAAATTTTGACACTTCAATCGGCTGAAGGGCAAGTTCTTGTTCTTCCTGTGATGACCATCGACGGACATAAGGGACCAGGTCACGGACTACAAGACTTGAACCGACCGGGTACGTAGGCACCTTAACACCTCCAAGGCTAGGATGGGATGCTATCAACCACCACCTATACCGGTTGGCTGCCCAAACTTCTTCCAACTTGAATGAGCATTCAGTGATGTAAAAACCAAGGGTTTCCTGCAACGCTCGGACATGGGCAACAACAAAACCATTGCTCTGAGCTGGTGCCACGCATTCCAAGACAAGCATGGGACACTGCAACAAGTGCATCAACTTGATGGTGGCAGGAAGGGTACCTGCACGGGCATCTGAACCACCTTTCTGCATACCACCTCGGCTGTATGGTTGACATGCGATCCCTGCCATGAGAGTGCAGGGTCCTGGGCAGTGTTTCCTGATCTTGGCTGCAACATCACTTTGGTTGATGTCCGCACAAATCACAGGAACATCTTTATGGACTGTGGCGTGCAAAGCTGCCAAGGCAGGCTGAATCTCAACTGCGCATTGTGGGACAAATCCAATTTTTTCAAATCCAATGGACGACAAACCAGCCCCTGCACACACTTCAACATAGTTGTACACATCAGTACCAACAAGTGGACGGTGAACAAGCAAGTGACTGGTCGAATCCAAAGTCAAATCCACAACAGTGCCAACGGCAGAAACTGCAGCACCCAGCAAAGACACCGCATGCAGACCCTCGACCTGCGACAAGGGAAGTCCAACAACCCTGACAACCTGTCCACATGGCATGACACGACCAATGGCAACTTGGTGGTCGACAACAATCTTATGCACGACAACGTCAATCCTGTTTCCAACGGTAAGCTTTGACCAGGTTGGAGAAAAAAGGTTTGCAGTCACATCTGTGAGCTCACCCATGGCAACACACCGCCCAAATTTCGGCTTGCGTCACCTACCTTAGTCCTGACAGGGCTTTGGGCCAAGGCTGTTCCAAACCACCAACCAGTTTTCAGTGATTTTCCCATGAACACATCTATTTATAGTGAAGTTTTTTGCCAGCCACGTTTGATTGCCGAAGGGTCACCGTCAACCCCAGCACGCCCCAGCAATGACCATCTTTGTAAAGGCCGTAAAGGATGGGGCCCCCGGAAACGAGCTATAGCGTTCAGTTGCCTTAGAAAAGTGGCTGAATTCTATGATTTATGGTAGATATAACGAACTAGTTAATGGGGTTTTGTTATGGTATATAAACCAACCAACTTATAACTGGGGGGCCCCATCCTGTATGAATATACAAAAAATATGCATCTGCCTGAATTATCTGCATTCACGAACCGGAAAATAGCAAGAACTTGCGGCCATTTGAATATTTGATGATTCCCGCTATAAAAACCATCATTACAGTGACTTCGCAGTGAGGTCATTGTGATGCATCCATACATATGGAGAATCAACATGTGGGTGATCCAATCACCAGGGCTTTTTTAGGAACCAGTTACTGATTCCATATATCCTCCAATATTCTGGTCATAGCCCCATGGAAAAAATCGATGGAATAGGTGGGATGATCCTCTTGGATTAAGCCTGATGACCAAGTCCCAGTCGATGATCCCAACCATGGTGAACGGTAAGTCTCCCCAGTGCCTGTCCGCTCGGCCCGTTCAGCTGACACCTGAAACAGAGGCGTCACCTGTGGTTATTTCTTCCTGACATGATTAGATTATCACCAGTAAGGCTAGAAGCAGTAAGAAAGCATTAGATTATCACCTTCTATACCTCCGTATGATTTCTAAGCAAATTATTTCACCAGATTTAAAAGGGACATTTTGATTGCTAGTGGATGCTAATGGATGATATTCCAAAGATTTCCAACGTTTCTCTTATCAAATTTCTGGATGATATTCCAAAGTTTCTTTCATTTTCCTGCGAACTATCCCTAAGCGCATGTCATTTGGTGAATCCGGAAGCTCGCTTTATTGTGGGACAGGAGGCTTAAAAGCGGCTGAGACTGCAAACAGCAGATTGGGAAGCCCGTCATCTCAAATCAGCATTAATTGGTGGTTTATGACGACATTGCCTTACCAACATTAAAGTAGAATTTACAATGATCCAGCCAAGAATGGTGCTAAACAGAACTAGTAAAAAAACACATGAATACACTTTTCCTTCATATTTACAATCATCATCATCATCATCATCATCCAATATAATGGGTATTAATTATGAATATTATGGTGGTATCCCTCCTGTTGTGGACATAGCTCATCCATAGTATGATTCTTGAATTACCTATTGAACATGATGAACTGGCGATTTTCCAGCTCGCTGCGTTGACCCAAAGGGTAGGTATATAGCAGGGATGTAAGGGGGATACACACAATTGGGGTGGAAGGAGAATCAAACGGCATAAGTACAATTAACCAAGAATATGATCACCAACAATATGATCTTGGTGCAAACTGTTGATATATTCGTGACATCTCACAAGAATGGGGGTACAAAACCAACCATTTCATTGAGAAATATGGGTATATATAGGTGATATATAGCCGGGAATTTGATTTGGGTGCGTTTGAACATGGGGTATTGACCTCAATATATATATATAGATATATTATTAAATTTCACGAGCTCCTGGGATTTTGTGATTTTTAGGGAATATTGGATATCAAGGTCAAGATGCAATATTTGGTGCAGTGTACGCGCACAAGGGTCGCACGAAAAAACTTAAGCGTCA
>Ga0126342_10001921_pt1 | contig 31019 bp, 21 predicted proteins | sample Cyp1metagenome_FD_92528 | JGI IMG/M metagenome (GOLD analysis project Ga0126342, IMG submission 92528) | Coral microbial communities from Lord Howe Island, Old Settlement Bay, Australia - Cyphastrea 1 metagenome | ecosystem: Host-associated > Invertebrates > Cnidaria > Coral ...
TATATATATATATCTATATACTAGTTGCCATATATAAAATGAAAATATATTAACCACAATCTTAAATAGTAATCAGGTAATCACCACTAATATAGCTAAGTTGTTTGTTGGAGTTTGACATGTTTGCTTAAGCAACAAAGTTGGGCGAATGAAACTGCAAGATGTGTGTACTTTCGCCTTGGTGGAAATGCCACACTCCGTTGAAGGGGATGGCCACATTGGATCCATCTTGAAATTCCAATGCCTGGATGGACTTTGTGAGTCGTATTTCTGGTTGGTGGTTTGGAACATTGGTTTAGTATGGGATAATGATGGTTAATAATGGTTAATAACCACTGGTTGGTGGTTTGGAACATTATTTTCCATATATTGAGAATAGTAACCCCAACTGACTAATATTTTTCAGAGGGGTTGAAAGCACCAACCAGTATTTCTAGGTCACCATACTTGTATCATCTTTTACCGGCTTTGTTAGGCTTTGTTTCATTGTCACTCTCATGCGGATGGTTTGGGCGGCTTATTGACATATGTACTTTCAATGTCTTTCAAATAATCACATCCCATCCCGACCCGAACATTTACCCCTGCATTAGTAGGCCATTTACACATATTTGGAACCATTTGGAAGGTCTTCAATCTTAGGAAGATGGGATAAATTCCGCTTCAACTACAGATCTAACCGTCTAACACCACTTTTAATCTCTGGAAATTTAACATAGCTATTGAAAATGGCCATTTATAGTGAGTTTTCCCATTAAAAATGGTGATTTTCCATAGTTATGTTAGTTTACCAGAGGGTAATCTCTGCCCTTGTGATTTTCTATGGTTCAGTCCCAGTAAAGTAATGTTTCGAGGCCAACAACTCCGGACACATGGCCGTGCCTTGTGCTGATCACCGTAGGGCAGATGGGTACCCTGACATCGGTTGGTATATGGCCAAATAGCATCAAATATCCATTTTCATAGGGAAAAACATGCTCATCCATTGGAATCGGAGATAGCGTATTGTTGGACAACTCGATATTTTCGCAGTTGTTTCTGTTTGCCCCTATTTGTTGTGCAGATGCGTTTCTTTGTTTCCCGCAGATGTGTTTCGATCAGGAAAGGTTTGGAAATTATAGCGATAGTATGCGATAGTTCTTTTGGTGCGGTATGTAAGAGAGAAGCAGGGCGCGAGGGTGTTTGTCAACTTCGTCCATGCAGGTGGAAACCATAGATTGCAGAGTGGGAGACACTCAGGGCCACGGGATCATGATGATATCATGATGGCACGTTGGAGTGAGCCCATCAACTCTTTGTGATATTTTGCATGCCTATATGCACAAGTATGCAGGCTTCATGATCAGTTGCATTGTTGGCATGAATATGACCGCTTCCAAAGATACAAGTGATGCAAGGCTTACAGGAACGTGGATACATGCACTTCTGCATATATACTGTATTAATTAAATAATGTTAGATATTACTTGGATTATTGTAATAAACCAATACCATAAACCTACCACTTGGGGATGGTTTATACGACCCACAAAAATGGTGATTGTGGGAATGGTTTATGGCATTGGGTTTGAATGGGTAGTTGACTCCTCGAGGTCTTCATGGTCTACGGCGCCACACCCGGTCTGCTCTATTCAGAGGCCGGTCGACGACGTCAGGAAACGGTCATAGAGGTGTGGTTTTGCCCACCGAGGTTGCACAAAAAACAACAAATGGATACAAATGGGGTTTACCAGGTTTACATGATTTTTATTGATTTTTCATCACCCTTCTTCAGAGCCACATAATTATATGGTAAGATTCAGTATTCTTGGGCTTACTGATTTCATGTTCATTCGATTTGCGTGCGGGTTTGTTCCCAAAATTGGGGAGGTTACCAGTAAAACATGGTGATCCATTGGATCGTGGGCGAATCTTAGCCAACAACCCAGCCATGGTAGGCGCGAGCCTTAACTGTTCATTACCTTCTGATAAACGACCATTGACATCCATGGACCATAACCATAACTCATACCCTCTGGTAAACTAACATAGCTATTGAAAATTGCCATTTATAGTGGATTTACCCATTAAAAATAGTGATTTTCCATAGCTATGTTAGTTTACCAGAGGGTAACTATGAAATCAGAATTTTCACGGGGTGAATCATGGAAGGAAATGGAAGTAAAAGGGTCCATATCTTCCGTTGCAAAGTGTTAGTACTGTTCGTTTAGTTAGTTTACTGGATGATATTGATGGGGTCGCCATGTGAGGGTTGAGTAGTTCATCCCCATGCGGCCATTGGGGCGAAGCCGCGATACAGGAAATCAGCTGCTGCGGCGCCAAGAAATTCCCGGCCTTGGAGACCTTTGCGATGCGCGGGATCATCGGCAACAACGTGGACCATAGCCTCAACCTGAAGAGGCGATGTTACGCTGGGAGCTTCGGGGAAAACTGGTACACCTGTGCCTTTTCTCCGGGTTATAAGATACTATATATAGGCTATACGTATGGTATCTAATATACGTATTTATATGTATTTATGTATACATACATATATATATATACACAACCAGGTGGTTTGAACACAAATTAATTAACTATGTAGATTGATAAATAGATTTGTATAATAGATCTATCTCTCATAGATCACAGTGAAACCAGTTGTAAACCAGAGCTATAGATGTTTTACAGCAACTTCCAAGACGATTTCTACTGGCTCCTTCATGGTTGGCCGCCAGGTGCGTGAACCGGACCAAGACCTGATAGACCGTCTATATCTCCAGTGCTCTCCACCAGTTGGGACCCGAGGTCCAACAATTTTAAGTTCACCCATCAATTCAAACTGGAAACGCGCAGTGTGAAAGATTGCGGCTGCGGGTCACGCGGGTCACGGCGAGTGTGGAGCGCAGAGCCACTACGAAGGTTCAAAACATCTTTTGGGAATCTAAGGGATCGTTCCATCTTTTTGGCGGTGCTTGCGGCCACTTTTCCGTGCCTGTTTGGGACTTCTTATCGCTTTCCAACTTCCGCAGTTGCAGGACCCATCCCCTCAGAAAGGCCTGGTGGTGGGTGTATTCAGCAGTGACCAAGACCAACAGACGCATGTTTGAAAATACACAGTGCCTGGTTGGAAAATGCTTATATGATTTTATACGAGAATCATGTGTATTACAGTATATAAATATAAATATATTTACACACGCACACGCACACATATATATATATATATATATACACATACACACATACACACATACATACATACATACATACATACATAGAATTATGTAGAGATACCGCACATGCACTGTGCACCCATCATGTTTTTTGGTGGGGGGGTGGTTTCAACGGAGGTCGCTTGAGTTCCTCACAGGTGCCTGGGCGAAGCTGGAACGTTTCAAGGCCTTGTTTAGTTAAAAAACCTATGGATTTATATAACAAAAAGATGAAACCCATTTAACACATGTTAAAACCACTTTTATTGGAATTCTGAAATGAATGAAGATGGGAATTCAACAGGGCACGACTTCTCTCTACAAGTGCTGGAGTTTCCATGAATAAATCCCATGGCCAGAGGGTACTTGCCCGGGCAAGATCAAACTAGAAAATCTTAAACTAGAATACGTCCTTGCCTCATAGTAGCAGGTGTGTCGTGTTTGAGCCAAGTCTTCCAATGTTTTGGAGATATGTTCTCTTTATCCCTGTGCAAAGTTAGCATTGAAGTTGGAGTGACAAGAAATTGTGAGAAACGCATCGTTGACACAATCTCCACAATTTCCACGAGGTTGTCTCAATGTTTATACGATCTACATCATTTGATATCATTTGATAGTCCAAGAGCATTCATTAATATCTCATTATTATCCCACCATTATCCCACCATTATTCAGTTATATTATCCCACCATTATCCCACTATTATTCCACCCTTCATTAATATCCCATTTCCATTCCGCTCTGCCTGGGACTCTCTATTAATGGTTTGTGGCAGAGAGCAGACCATTAATATCCCATTTATATAATTTTATATATTCATATATCCCATTAATGGTATATTAATCCCATTAATATACCATTAATATACCATTAATAGACCATTAATAGACCATGTAATCCCCTTATCCCATTCATATCCCACTATTCAGGCGAATGCTGCGGACTTTTCCGAAGGGGTTGAAGGGCAGGTGGGGCCACCGGCGCCCGGATGTGCCCGGATGTGCCCGGAGCCGGTCCTCGAAGTTGCAACCGTAGAGCATGAGCATTTACTACACTGTAGATAAATAATGCATTATATATTATTATTATACATTTTTATTTATATATATATGATTATAATTAATGATATAGTTTTATATAGGATGTGTTATTGGTATGTTTATTCATCTATATTTAAACATATTGCATACAATATTCTAGATTATTCGCCAATTATATATATAGATACCCTCGATGACCATCCAGTCACCTCCATACCGTAAGACAGTGTCCAGGACATGCAGATGTTTGATGATGCTTGTGTATATAGCAACGGGAAAATCATGCAATGTGGTGCCCCCAAGATAGCTAAGTTGGTTCAGAACTCTAATAACTAGGATTTATGGTAGATATATCTATAGTTAATGGGATTATAAACCAACTTATAACTGGGGGGGGGGCACCACCTTGTGGGGATATTTGGATAACGAAGAATGCACAAGGGGATTGTCCACAAATGGAGGATTGAAATGATTGAACCAAGAATTGGGGAAGGGTTGCAGCTAACCATGTTATGTGGATGCAAAATAAAACCAACGGCGTGATTTGGGTTTGGCTAAAAATGTGGTATTGATTCGTTTTCACAGTCAATTTCTCGCATTCTGAATGAGAAACCAATGAACAAAAAAGTGGGGGCACTTTGCACTCTACTTCTGTAAAAAGCTTATAATTTGAACCCAATCAACAGGGGCTTTTGTATGGAACTTCCTTTTTGACCCAGTCTCAATGGATAGTCCCAGATCCGAAAAAACAGTGGCGACAGGAAACCTACGAAGATGGCTCATCTTACATTGGACAGCTGGCCAATGGCAGGCCGATGCACTTGCCTGTGACCAAGGGTATACCATTGGGGTTAGTGCTTTTAAAGGGTGTTAATCCGCAGTATATTATGATAAATTGGTCAAAGATAGCGTTTATCGACAATTATATAGTGGATAATCCATGATAATCCAATAAGCCATGATAATCCATAGTACTATGATAGTTAAACAATGTTAAACATCTTTATCCAAAACTTGAAGAGATCCTCGGAGTTGAAGCAGGCGCCACGGCAACGGCACGTGGAAGTCCGCTGTGGAGCAGTATTCGGGGCAGTGGGTGTTGGGGACACCCAGGGCAGGGCCTTTTTGGGTTTGGGGGATTATCGATCCAGGCCTATGGGACACGAAGCAAATTCTGGTTCCCAATGCCTCAAACTTTGACTCATACCCATTTGGGTTCACAAATTGATGCGCACCAACCGCCAGCCTAAATTTTCGCAATTTGCGGATGAAAATTGGCGCAATTGCTCAGGGATGTTCAGGGGCTCACTGGAATACTGGGAAGAGTGGGTGGGTACTTTTATAAGCACCATCGATATCATATCATATACAGATCTGCAGATATTATAAATGTGTGTCCGTGTTTGTGTGTGCACATCAAGTCACATCAAGCGCTCCCTTCGTGGGTAGAGCACCGCAGGCGATGGAGTATCATGACGCCACACCAGCCAATGTGTTACGCACAAAAAGTCGTGTGGACAGCCACTCCCAAGGAACGACCAGCGTGATGGATTCGCCGGGAGCCTGAAAACCTCGCTGTGTCTCAAGCTGTTCTGCCAGGGAAGATCCTCTTATGTGGCAAACCTTCACGAAGATAGAACTGTCAAATCCTATAGACTCCTACTACTCTTGTGTTTTTGGGTATGATTTGGGTATGAATTACTAACTATATATATATATACATATATCCTGTATGTATTGCTATATATAATTATGTTACTTTCCTGCGTCGGTGTTATTGACTATTGTGAAAAGTGAGAGTAAAAGCAAAGTTGCCCCTTGACCCCAGGGCCGGCAGACATGGCAAGACGGCCGCGCATATGAAGGCAACTTCAAGCAAGGCGTGGCCGACCACAGCTGCGTTCATTTGTGCCACTAAACATACCCCTCGTTCAGGGGTTAGCATTGGGGGGTTAGACTAACTGGTGAATCGGGTTATAGATGGTTATAGGGGTTAGATTCTGGCTGGCAGTTTCACATATATATATATATATCTCTTACTTCAACATTTGTCAACCATATGTGCGATGATGAGTTCAATGAGTTCAAGGGGTCGAAATCACCACCCAGCATATCCCAAAGATCGTCCAGAAAACATGTGAAAACCATCAGAACCAAATCTCTGGAACATGAGATTCAATAGATTCACCAAAACCATCCAAAAACCATAGTTCTATCACTATCAGTAGATTCCATACACCAAGAGATCAAAGAAATAAGTGCAGAAACTCCGACGTCTTGTCCATGACACTCCTTCCGCCAGGCAAGTTCCATGGCAAGGGTCGCCGGGAGCCGAGCAAATTGTGGTTGCTGGTAGGCGGTTTCAAGGATTAGCAGATTAGCATGGTTTTACATGAAGGTTTTTGAAAGAAAATTGGTTTTTGTACCACAATAACATAATCAATAGATAACATATGGTTTTTCATGTTTAATTTTATGTTCAAAGTGTCCAGCTATGTCCAATGACAACCCCCGAACTTGATTGATATCGTCACGGGGGTGAAACACCAACTAGGTCGTTGTGGAATGTGCTGCCTGATATTGAGGCATGGAGTGGCACACACCCAACGGGCTCATGCTGTACGAAGGCCGTGAAATTCACCGTAGCGATTTTCTTGACATCACATGCAAATCTGGACCAGGATCGTTTTTTCAATGTTTTTCGGATACTGTACCAGTTTAGACAGTTTAGAGATTAAAAGGGCGAGCTCCTCTTGAGGTGTGACCAGGATCGATTTTTCGGATACTGTACAAATTTAGAGATAAAAAGGGCGAGCTCCTCTGGTTTTTGGTGCAGAACATGTTTTGGAGAGCAGAGTAGACCCCAGGGTGATGTTTGCAGTGCCCATTGTTTCCATGGAATAAATAGGCATGGCGTGTTTATCATCGATGTATATTCCATTTTGGAACAAGTTCAGCATGTTTTTCTTGGTTCGTCCGATGCTGGGGTGGAGATGTACTAGTGGCGCCAGGTGAGTACCGAGAAGACTTGAAGCACGGACAAGGTGCACCAGCGAAGAAGATCAGGGAGTTGTTCTTCTCCATCCTCAAAAGTATAGTGAGGTAAACCCGAAGAATGAAATGTGGTTTATTAATAATCATGTTTATTATGATTGCATCCTTCTTTTGGCATCATGTAAAATAAAGTCCGAATTTTGAGACCAGCCCATGCTCAGGGAGTAGGGATGGGTAGGTATCCGTCAAAACCACTCAAAATCTATCTATATCCATGCATTAAGCAGCTATGTTGATTTGAAAACAAGGTGCCAGGGTTTTGACATTTTTTCCCTGAGGGAATTCTCTCAGCCATTTGCAGATCAACTCTATGACATCCTATGACCACATGTCAGGTAAGTACGTTTGGCCTGACGGGCGCACCTACCATGGTGGCTGGAAGGCGGGTCTACCAGGTTCTCTCCTGTGATTTCACATACATGGCATTGAAGTGCAAGGTCCCAGCATGTCCCAGCTATTCATCACTTCATATCACTTCGCAGCTGGCTTCTTTACAGCTAAAAAACATTATATATATATAATAATTATATATAATATATATATATATATATATAATTAATTGGAGCCACCTTCATTTTGTAGTGGTGTTGGATGGGTTGATCGGTGGACTTTCTGTGTCCCCAAATCGCGCCTCCAGGAAGGTCAGAGAGCAGGACAGGCTGTCTATACCAATGCCCAGGGCCAAAGTCGCAAGGGCATTTGGAAAAACGACAAGGCCGACCGGATGCTGGTCGCAGGGACTGGATGCATGATGAGGTGATGATGTCAACCACAAAAAAACATGCCAGAACACCTAGGCAAAACCATACTATTTTACTTTGGTCAATAATATGATCCCAGAGGAAGTGGCTTTCCAAGAAGATTATATGTTTTTTATTAAACAAACAGAACTATACAGACGCTTATAAACTACTGCCCAATCGAAACCTTGGTGTAAGATAAATCTGAGGTCTGATGAAACAGTTCTGGAACGCTTTTACTGCTCCAATGTTCCAACTCAATTCAGATCTGATTTGAGCTGGAAGATTGAGTCCCATCCTTCAGTTCCTTCAGTTTCTGGCCATACCTTGATATTGACATCCCCGTGGGCCGCAGGTGGAAAGGTGGTTAGATGATCCACCCAGACCGTGAGACAGGTAGTTGGCTGCATGGATCTTGGCCGACTCGAGGTTTGATGCTGTTGGTAGGGCAGCGATCTTGGATCTGTTTCTATTGTTTTGTTTTTTTGGTGCGGTAATTTTTGAAAACGATTGTTTTCGGAGGCCTCATCGTTTTGAACAAAGATGTGTATATTCTTGCCTCTTTTTAGCAATTTTCACCTTATACACTCATCTTTTTTCCAACTGGGTTCATTATGTTTTGTTGATCATGGTTAGGAATGGCTGTGAATTGCGGTCTATGGGGTAATGATGGTAACGGGTAATGGATACATAATCGGCGATTGTTGCGTGCGCTTAATGATTATTGGCTCATCCGACATATCATCGACAGCGGATCTACACTGCCTAGCTACCTATCGACATGCCTCCACACCTCCCTGCATACTTACAGACCTTCAGACCTGTTTCATCATGTTCGCAGGAATTTCATGCCTACATATATCTACAATATTCATTCGTCGTTATCCAAGACCTTCACACAACAATGCCTCCTGGATGCTCTCCAGACTGACGGCCTGGAATGATGTGGATATTTTCGGCCACTTGTTCGATTTTTTGTTATGGGATACCCAACCAAATGCCGAGGAAGATGGATGCATGATGTAACTATAAATCAACAGCAAAAACAGAAGAGAATCACATTTAACTCAACGACGACAGGGATAAAACGCCGTGAAGATTGGAGAAAAATGCACAGATTTCGTGCGACAATACAATAGCGAGAGAGATGGTTGCATTGTTATCTCCACCGTCAACCCTTTCAAAATCTTCCTGGACACTGCAAGATATTGAAACATGCTTTCAGGATTGGCAAAAATCTCGCAGAAAAACATCTCTACGAAACAATAAGTGTTTTATGCTCCTGATGCTAGAACAATGAGAAGATATACACATGTTATGGAACAAGCGTTTTGCCAGGCCGTTCATATTTTTTGAGGTCATAGATTATGATTTTATGTTCATTTGTTTCTAATGTGACCATTTGTTTCGCCACGACCATGCTCTTTGAATGCCGCGCAAATGTACTGTCATTTGGGTCAACCTCCTTCCACTTACTGTCGCTTGATTGTTGAAAGCCATTGATGATATGAGCACCTTTGTCACAATCAGATGATGACAAAGATGGATTAAGATGTTGACAATTCTCCGTAATTCTCCCGGGAGGGGGTTGTCCCAAACTCTCATGGTTTCATTCTGTGCTGTTCTTGTCCCCAACAGTCGGCTGCAGTCCTTAAAGCCAAACGAGTTCAGCTGAGTGATATCTGTAAAATGGTACCCACTTCATCCTTTTGGTTTCCCATGTCCCCAATATGTTCCCAATGGTTCCCAATGTGCCTAATGTGTTGCATCCAAATACCGAAAATCCACCGCCTTTTTTTGCTGGCACCAGCTGTGACAAGAGCTCGCATCGCGGGGGCCATGGGCCCTGTAGCAGGGGGTGATTCACCTGGTATGACCTTGGCTTCGACCAACAAGACGGGTACCGGTACCATCAGGCACCTGGGCCACACTGGTGAGTTCACCCAACTCAGCAGCTGCCCTTCGTTTCACGGATTGCGAAGCGCCGAGTTTCCGTCAACATCCACGCAGAGGAGCGGAAATCAATGACGTGAATTGCGCATATGCATGCATATGGCTATGTAATCATATACATTATATATACTGTACTATTATATAGTGGTTAGGAGGGAACTAAGGAGATATGGGTATCCATGCTCTCAACATCCGATGGGGAGCCAATGAGCAGCTACAGATTGAGTTTCGCAAGCACATAATATTGACGGGAGCTCATCGGTAACTTTGGCTATGGGCGATATAAACTAGACCAACAATGTGGACAATAGACAACATAATCCAACAACAAGTAGGGATACGGACCAAACATATTGGGCATATCAAACAATGGTGGCTGAGGGTCCGAGTTTGAAAATCATGACCCAGGGGTCCTGCCAATGTGAGACAAATTCAACCCCAAACTGACTACACGATTCAATGTGGGCAGGTAATCATAAACTTCTAATAACCAAGACTCACTATGTCTTGGTTGTCGTGTCCAGCCGTGTCATATATCTCGGTTTTTGGTATGCTTTGGTTGTGTAGGTTTTATTGGCACTGACTTTCAGTGCCCACTTTATGGATTGAAGTTCTCTCTTATAAATTCCTGGGGGAGCAGCGTATCTTGTTCTTGATGTTCCCAGCTTGATCTCGCATTGAAAGGGCGGATGGTTCGCAAAGCTCTTTGAGAATGATATTGTCACCACATACACATAGAATTGTTTGAGCATTGAATAATGATAGCCCAAACAACGTGGGTCTGGAGCAAGATTTGGACCCCCCTAAGGATTCACAAGTTTTTATTGTGGCTGTGCCTTTTTTTATATATATATATACATTTAAACTTTTTTGATACCTTAATTTGACCTGGGCCTTGCCCATTCTGTTTCTGCCATGTTTTTCGGCGGGAGATTGGCTGAAACTGGGCTGCACGCGCTATCCATGGCAGAAAAGCTGTCACAAAAAGTCGCACCGCAGAAGATGGTCAGGAGAATTGATGTTCACCATTGAGCTAAGGTCAAGAAAACCGTGTTTACTTTTCTCTAAGTCCCAATGTTGATCCATTTTGAAGAACACCATCCAGTGAACAAAGCTGACAGTGGAGATCGTCCCATTCTCAATGGAAAATCTGCAAGTGGGGGATGATTTCCGCAGTCAGGTAGCTTACCATACAGTGGGTCATAGGACCATCAGCTATCAGACTCTCTCTGGTTTTTGTGTGGAGGCTGCTGATGTTTAATCTTGGCTTGGTGACACGGTGGATCATCATGGGCCACCAGGTTGCTTTGATGGCTGCAGCTTAGCTTTAGCGGGTTTGGTGCATTTGAAGGGGAACTCCCATGTCCTTCCTTTTCAAGGCCTGGTCGCTGGTTAAGCGGATTGAATTTCTTGGTGGATAAACAGAAAAATGCATTAAAAGGTGCTGAGTTTAGTGTTGATGTCATTTCAGAATGATTGAATTTGCTGAAAATTGGTATTCAATGTGAATAGATAGATGGATAGATAGATGGATAGATAATGATAGATAGAGAGATAGAGATAGATATAGAGATACAGAGAAAACTAGAGATAGAGATAGATAGATAGATAGACAGACAGACAGACAGATAGAGAGAGATAGAGAGAGATAGATAGAGAGAGAGAGAGATAGAGATAGATATATAAATATAGATATAGATATAGATATACAGATACACACACATATATATATATTATATTATATATTATATATTATATATTATATATAGATTTGCATATATAAAATGTGTAAGTCAGCTTCCTTGTTATTTTGCATCCACATGTGGCCCGTTCATGCCCATTGTAAAGTCCATCCCCAAAAAGAAACGTCGCTAATGTCAACCTTGGATTAACACACCATAATAAACCCCTCGGCTGTTTAACTTGGGGGTACCGATGAAGTATCATATTATACATATATATATATACTCATATCATCATATATAATCACTATTTGGACGATTTGGGGGCATATCATCATCATCATCATCATCATATTCATATGCATATTCATATTCATATTATATATATAATCACATATAATGACTATTTGGAGGGTATAGTACCAATTTAAAGAACTCCGAGGATCCCTGAATCTTGATGGCGGCGTCAGGCCTTCGGGCTGGCATTCCTGGCTGCGAGGGCAGGGAAAGCCCAGTTGTCGAACTGGGATGGGCCGGTGATGGTCATGGTGCTGGTTTTTCTACAATGATAGTGGGTGACATGGTTGTTTTCTAAAGTTATATTATATATATATGTTTATGTTGTAGATCATTAGATAATTAGTTTAAAACAACATCAAAACTTAGATGCTTTGAACTTAGAACTAAATATAAAAAATACTCGCAAGACTAGTTAACGTAATTGATACTAGGCCAGAGGCCTTGTTTTTTTATATTCAATGTGTCAATGGATAGAATGCAAATGAACATTAGCATTGGTTTGGTTGCTGGTTCAATTTTCAGAGTCTATTTTCGGAGGGGTGAGTGGGATTCAACCATAATCTTTTGCAGAGTAGGGTGAATTTCGATGTGCCGCCAAAACAAGACCAAACGGACATGCCAGAAGTTACGATGAAATTTGGCCAGCACTTGCATTTTTTTATGCATGTGATAGTTTTAATAATTTCATGTTCATACCGATGTGTTTTGGCGTTTCATCAGTTGAATCCTTAAGACAATCACACATGGGAGCTGCCATGCAGTACACTTGGCCTGAGGCCCCGCCACGAACCCGTGCACCTGGCTCGTTGCATGTTGGGCACGAGCCACAAGTGTCGCTCGGCGTGCCGTAGTTTGACCCATCCTGGATGGGTCATGGTGACGGTCTCATGTCATACCCAACATGGCCATGGGAGTGGAGCAAGCACCGACAAAGCATCTTGTAATTAAACTTCAGTCATTTTTAAACATCAACATGTCAAACATTATCAAACATCATCAAACATCATCAAACATCATCACAGCATGTTTAGTGCACCCCCGTTATTTGCCAGTTCGATATATACCCGAGGGTAAACTAACATAGACATAGATGTGGAAGAAACCAACCATATGTGTAGATCATGTTCCCAACGGGTTTCCCGTGGGTTTTTCTCATGTTTTCCAATGTTTCCCCTAATGCATGAAACCTATTGAAATCTCATAATTAATGATAAATATATGATCCTATAATCATATATAATCCATGTAGATTCCATGAAATCCCTATGAGATCAGCATCCAAATCACCATGAAATCACCATCCAAATCACCATCCAACCCCCAGGTCGCAGCCCGGCTTCGCTGGCGATGCCTTGGGCCTTTGCTGCGGCCTGGCCGGCGGCGCCGTGGCCGCCATCTCGTCGAGGTCGCGATGTCGGCCCAAGGCGCTAGGCCAGCGCCGTGGGGAGAGTTGGTGCCGTCATCAGCCATGGAAAATGACCATGAACAATAGGTAAATCGATGTATCCTCTGGTAAACTAACATAGCTATTGAAAATCACTATCTTTAATAGGTAAATCAACTATAAATGGGCCATTTTCCATAGCTATGTTAAATTACCAGAGGGTAAATCGATGTAAATAGCCAATACATCAGCTATGTTTACCCTTTGGATCCCTTTGATAAGTTAACATAGACCCTGAAGGTCAGAAACTGATCTTTCAAGGTGTATCTGGGTCTATGTTAATTTACTGGCGGGTATATAGTTTGTCATGGAACGCTTGAGACGGCCCATAGATAACTATGGAGAATTTTACGTTAACATGGCCATGGAACATGGCCCATTTATAGCTGATATATAGCTGATTTACCTATTAACCTGGTCGATGGCTAATTACCAGAGGGCGCATGTGGGTGATTCCCCCACCAATTTTATACCACAATTGAACGCCTTAATGTTACCATATTTTATGAGTGAATGATCCGATTTACTCAACTTTGGACCATGTTGGGGGGATTACAAAAACAGTACTTGAAGCTATATATACCTACTCTTCATGCTGTAATTCAAGCTGTGCTGCTTCTGGGAATACACACGATAGCTTTTCTGTTTTTCTTGTATGTCCGTGAAACTGTTAGCTTTATCCTGTTCCAGAGGTAACACCAGCTTCCATATTTCATGGATGTGGATTGCTTCTTCGTGCTATATAGATTAGAAAGATGGAGGGACACACAGATGATTGGATGGCTGGTTGGAAGTTCCCACTTTATCACAGATGCTTTCAGATTATAGTTGAGGAGCGTGGAACTGTGGGGTGTAATCAACCAGTTTGTTGATTGCAACACCATGCGTGATCCCCGGAACCTTCCGCTTGGCCAGTCTCCAAGCGTGGCAAGTGCGTGCGTCCGGCTGAAACCAGCAGCAAAGGCGGGAGGACGGGAGGCTTCCAAGATGTTCTTGGAAAGCAGAAGGGTTGAAGGGTACTGGCGGTACTGGGTTAACTTCGGATGGGTAGTTTAGTAATTACTGTATTTTTGGGCTGTAAATGGGGATATGTTACTCACCAGCTCAAGAATTTCACTCTTGCTATCGGTGCTTGCTATTGGCCATGCGTAGTCTAATGTTGACCATGGGTAAAAATCTGCTGTATATGATATGTAGAGGCATCAATGCTGTGCAAGTAATGTGATTGGATATGATGGTAATGTGTAGACACATGTAACCATTGGCTGCTGGGGTCCCACCCTCAATTTTGGTTATTCGCAGAGCGTCCCTGTGTCAATTCTCATGACTCATGGTTATATGTCTTTGTATGATTTTATATGTATGTATATGTATGTATATATATATATATGTATATTACATGGTGTGTGCTACTATGGCGGGGCCCGATAAGAATCAATCCAAGCTTAGTCATGGTCAGGATTACAGCATTACATAAATCAGATGAGGTGTGGTTGTTAATAAATCTCCTATCCAGTGTGTTTGGTATGGTTTAACCAAGTGGTCAAATTTAGGAAATCATCGATAGTTCATGATTATTCATCATTCAGTTGACTGTACCACATCATCCTTTTTACCATTTCTTTGTCGAATTGGTTAAAGAGAACAGTTTAGACAAGACATGATTTTTAATTCTGAATTTAAACCGCGGTTTTTTAGGAAAAAAAACGTGGCTTATTGTCTTCAAATTTGAAGGGCCACCCCCCTTTTGGTTGTGAGCCAACAATCCCAACTATCGGCCTATCGGCCCCAAATCCTAACCCATAGGATCCATGTATGCTATATATGGTAACATTTACCATCAATATACCCCCAATGTTAGCATATATACCATACATGGATTCTATGGGTAATGGTGCCCAGGTACCACGAAAACCGTTCCAAAGGTTTTGGTCGTCAATTTGAACCGCAGCCCGCAACGTTGGGAATCTGCGCAGGTGGAGAGAGCTGCCATACGTATGGTATATACATGGTTTATGTGTGTACATTATACGCACACACTATGTATTATATTATGTATTATAATTTATTATGTATTATAGTATATATTATATATATATATATATATGCACACAACATACGTACACAACATACATACATACATACATACATCCATTGCCATTGCCATTGCCATTGCCATTGCCATTACCATTACCATTACCATTACCATTACATTACATTACATTATTTTACATTACATTACATACATTACATACATTACATCCATGCATCCATGCATGCTTGCATGCTTGCATGCTTGCATGCTTGCATGCTTACATGCATACATGCATACATGCGTACCTACCGGCCTACCTCCCTACCTGCCTACCTACCTACCTGCCTACCTGCATACCTGCATACATACCTGCCTATCTACCTATCGACCTACGTATCTACCCATCGACCTACGTATGTACATATATATTATATACGGATATATATATATATATATATGTGTATATCTATTTGTATATGTATATGCAGATGTAGATATGTTTGTGTTATTCCTCCCAATTTGTTGTCACATGTAATGGTTTACGGCTAGTTTCATGGATTTTATCCATTTATGTAACATACATGGGGTGTATGGGTTCATAGTTGTATAATGTTCAGCTGGATTTTTTAAAAAAATGTTTGTGTTTTTTCTCTGCCCTCTTCTGATGTAAACGGAAAAATATCAGGATTAGGGTAATATTTGCAGGAAGTTCCTTTATTCAATGGTAAAACCGGTGGTTTCCCTCAGATTTTACCTTCAACCCACCCAATGAAGGCACAGATTTTACCAGCCTTCAGCTCGGCCTTTGGAGGTCGAATTCGCCCGAGAAGGACTGCAGGCGGGTAATCCCAAGCCATCCAGCTAGCTGGTGGATGGATGTAGATGGTGATAATCCTTCAAAAAAAATCTAAGCGTGTGTTGGAGGAAATCCTATGTTCCGATACATGTGTTTTGATTAAAAGGATCCTAGAATTCCACTCCCAAGACTGAAAGACATGGTGGAACGTATTGGATCCAATCAGTTTCAAGGTGATATAGGACAACATATCATAATATTTTGATCGGATGGGATTAGTTTGGGACTAGTTCCCCATGTTTTTTCCGTCAGTGCCTGGGATTTTTGAGGTGGAACGCTTCTCTGGCACGGATGGAAAGGCCCTGAAGCCGGAGGAACTGAAAAAAGTGGCGACATGTCGGGTGTCCAGGAGACGTGTCGTGGGCCGAGGGCTTCTAAAGGGGATGGTTCAAATGGGTCAATTTGCCATTTGGATCAGTTTGATAATTTGACATGGGAAAAAAATGTTGATTTATATTTGTTAAACCTATATATATTCGACCTATTAAACACAATGATGTTCCATAGCAAACATTTAGATTACTAGTAGAGGGTACAGTAAAGGTACATATCGCACACGGCAGGGTTTTGATATGTTTGATAAATTTGGATGAAACTCTATGGTCCTTGAGTCGTTCCGCGCTGTCTAGCGGATTGGTTTGCGACGCATTTGAGTTGGCCAACAGTTGGTGAGGGAACCCTCACTCTCCACAAATCTGCCAACCTCTGTGTTTCTTTGGACTCAATGTTTGCGAACTGGAGGAAGAGCATAGAACTGAGCCCTTTTTATACACAGCAATGGTTATAGGTTCAGAGCCACCACCGATTTATGTGCATTAGGTGCAAGATGGTGCAGTTACCCAAACTCAAGAGTATTTGAATTACAGTAACCAACCAGATATTTACATCGTGGTTAAATCGTGGTTGTTTTTTTTGGAGCAAGAATCGTCAAGGTCAGGCAGCATATCGGGCATATCGAATCTCCGAAATCATGATGCAGCATGCCTGGAAATTAAGACCACAAAACTTGACGCCAACGATTGAGCTTTGCTGGTATATATATATATATATATATATATATATATACATAATATATATGTAATGACTGTAATGTAGATATATATATATATTATATATTATAGTTTGTTGATTTTCCCTAGCGGTAATCGCTGGCTAGGGCCCAGAATGAATGAGCGACCCAAAGGTTGGATGGTTTATACATAAAATTTGATGTTTACGGCCAAAACTTTTGCAGTTTGTGGTGCTCCCGTGTTTGAGCCGCAGCCGACCGTCGTGCTAAGTCTCAGCCAGATGGTGCGGACCCTCAGGGCCAAAAATGTGCGTTTGTCACCTATTGCTCTCTTTCACCATTTAATGGGATTACCAGAAATCACATACATGCACATGCATATGCAGTTTACCTGACAACAACATACAAAAGCAAACAATGGAAATCTTGCATGCGTAGACACCACACATATGCGCATCACTTGAGTCAAACGGTGAATATCTCGTAATGCTTGTGCGCCTGTTAAACTTCAGCTGAAGAGTTTCCACTGCGACGCAACTGCCAAAACTCAAGCTTTGTGCAAGAACCAGCCACAGCCTGCAACCGCGAACACTGCAGTCACTGCAGCCCCAACCATTTGTGGATCTCCAGCTGCCATCCTTCGAAACCAAGTGAGTGTCAAGATCTCCAACTTAACAAATGATGTCCATCATGGCTACCCTCTGGTAATTTAACGTAGCTATTGAAAATTGTGATTTATAGTGGATTTTCCCATTGAAAATGGTGATTTTCCATATGTCCCAATATGTTCCAATGACCATTCCAATTCCATAAAGCCAAGTGGTGAGTGTAGACATAGACGTAGCCTCACAATTCCACTTGCTTCACCACCGTCCAGCCAGCCACGTTGCTGCTTGCCCGTGTGCGCTGGGTGCCGGGTGCCTTCGGCCGGAGCAACTTGGTGTTTTGGTAGCCGGGTTAACGTTGGATATGTTGGATGGGTATAGGAACCCCCAGCAAGAATCCCAAAGATACAACAATACCATACAATACCTGACTGCCAGATTATTCTTTGGTAGGATTTGATTTGTCTATATCATTTGTTGGGTTGCGATACTTATGCGTTCATCAAGCTGATGCCACAAATGGGGTCCGGGATAGATTAAATGCATTTTAATGCTATTTACTGTCCAGCCTCCTTTTGGCTACCGACTTCACAACAACCCCAGCGAAATGATGGAGAAAGGGACACCATTCGTGCACCATCTTTGAGGGGCATCATCCATAATTAACCATTAGCTATTTCGGCATGAACATGATGAGAAAGAGGAAGCTTTGACCCACGCCACCTTATTCAACGTTTGGATAGTTGTAGAATGTTATAGATGTGTTGTAGATTAAAGGTGTATTTATAACCTAAGCAGCAGTCGCTCTATCACTGTACCATTGATGGCTTCAGGTGTGATTGCATATAGGTAGATGAAACGTTCAAGATTAGACCTCATCCATTACCACAAGGAATCAGAGATGGCATGAAATAGCAACCCTTTTGGCCAATGGTGCACTGGCGAGTTGTTTTTTTGTTCCGGGGCTTGCATGTGCGCTGCATTGTGTCGGAAGAAGATATCAGATATCCCCACTCATCCTATGTTGTTGATTCAACCTTCTGTTTGACCTTTAAAAAGCAAACATGGAAATGAGAAAAAATCAAAGGAGGGGAGGAAATTTCCAACCAAACGTGCTTCTTTCCGCCAGTTGCTTGCCGGAGTATGGCTGAAGCCTATCCTGCAGAGGCAACACATGAAACGTGCTGAGATCATATCCAAGATTTGCAACGGTTACTGGGGAATAAACCGGGTAACAGTGGCAAGAGAGTGGCAGCACAACTGGGTCTTTAACACAATATTGGGAAGTAGTGTAGCGTGATACAAATTGGTCATTGATGATTGAACAATATCAATGTCAATGTTTACTTCTGGTTCAATCTCCATGGTTGATGGCAACAAATCTCAAATAGCCTTCCTTATTGCTGCTGTCGCTGTCGCTGTTGTTGTTGTTGTTGTTGCTGTTGCTGTTGCCGTTGCTGTTGTTGTTTTTGTTGTTGTTGTTGCTGCTGTTGTTGTTGTTGTGGTTGTTGTTGTTCTTCTTCTTCTTCTTATTATTATTCTTCTTATTCTTCTTATTCTTGTTGTTGTTTTTGTTGTTGTTGTTGTTGTTGCTGCTGTTGTTGTGGTTGTTGTTGTTTTTCTCCTTCTTCTTCTTCTTATTATTATTCTTCTTATTCTTCTTATTCGTGTTGTTGTTGCTGTTGATGTCGTTGTTGTTGTTGTTGTTGTTGTTGTTGTTGTTGTTGTTGTTGTTGTTGTTGTTGTTGTTGTGGTTGTTGTTGCTGCTGGTGGTGGTGGTGGTGGTGGTGGAGTTGGTGTTGTTGGTGTTGTTGGTGTTGTTGGTGTTGGTGTTGTTGTTGGTGTTGTTGTTGGTGTTGTTGTTGTTGTTGTTGTGGTTGTTGTTGCTGCTGGTGGTGGTGGTGTTGTTGGTGTTGTTGTTGGTATTGTTGGTATTGTTGGTGTTGTTGTTGGTGTTGTTGGTGTTGTTGGTGTTGTTGGTGGTGTTGTTGGTGGTGGTGGTGGTGGGGTGGTGGTGCTGTTGCTGTTGCTGTTGCTGTTCTTGTTCTTGTTCTTGTTCTTCTAGTTGGAGCTTCAATCCCAACTTTTAATATTGCAACATCATGAAACACCCCGATGAGCCCTATGAGTGTTGATGCTGAAACATCCCCGTTTTGATTTATCTTAAGTCCATATAATCAATCCCCATGAATCTCTATGTATAGATTCCCTGTACACATACAACACAAATCTCCATAAATCATCATAAAATTATGGACCAAAAATCCCCAGAAATTTCCCCAGATCCTGCCCCTGTTGCCAGGCTGAGCCCAAGGCCAAGGTCAAGAAGCCCCGTCCACTGCCGCCTCCGCCACCCCCAGCCCTGGCCACCGCGGCGCTGTTGCTGCGGGGCGCCGCCGCGCGAGTACTTGGCCCATGGGTCTAACATTTTTGGGTCGATGTCAATTTGGAGGTGGGTAACTATTTGGGGATGGGTCAAAACCCTGGTACCCCTAGTGAACCCCAAAATAGCTGGTAAATGGATGTTCATCCCACTAAAAATGTATCTATAGGTATTGACCCATACCCATTTAAATATTCTAAAATTGGGAGATATAACCAGTGATTTCATGACTGGTGGTTTCATTGTTTCTCTACGGATGACACCGCCAAATAATTTAGCTTTTGATTGGTACTTCAATCCTTTCATTTGGTGCTGTTAGTATTGACATATTTCAACACCAAAAAACTATCTTTCTTGAGGTCTTGAGGGGATGGATATGGGGATAGGCCAAAGCTTAAGGCCCAGAAAGCAACAGATTTGGTCACTTTTTTACGGTTTTCCATCCAGATTTTTGGGTACCCAATTTCACCCAGATCCAGATGGGATGATGGGGAACTGAAATGAACTGAATATTGATGGAAACATATCACCCTGTAAGCTCCTTATACTTGTATGTATGACTTCTTACATGTGACAAATATTTTGAGCAACGGATGCTCCAACCGTTGCGACTGTTTTTGGAGAGTAAGAGTCTTCAGCAGATCTCAATGCTTACCAGTACAGATATACAATACCATTATACCCGGCGGCAAAATGGCAGTTTCAATGGAGAAAACGCTGATCAATGCTAAGATTTGGGTTTTTCAGAGCCAACATGGCATTCTTTTGTTGGAGAAAGTGATGATCCCCCAAGATTGATTGACTTGATGACTTGATGACTTGGGCCACCTTGGCATACCTTGGTGGAGCAGGTGTGCAGCCAGGGCCATGCGGCGGCGAGTTGCAACCCATTTGGGTCACAGAGCCCAACTGTTCCAAGATCACCATGTCCCTGGAGGGCTCGACACGAGACCCCTTCCCCAAGGAGGCCCGAGGGCGCGAGGTCTTGGGGAGGTGGAAAGAATTGACCATACGCACATACATGGCAGTGTTAATTGGGAAAACGTGGGATATTTATATTTGGGGATAGGTCAAATGCAAGAAATTCCCATATTTTTTGGGGGATGCACATGTTCTAACCACAGCAATTTTGATGTTCACCATTGCACCAGGTTTTTGATCCTCGCAAAGTGAGAAAGACATGGCAAGGAATCTGATTTGGGTCTTCCGCCTTGACAGCAACACATGGCAACCTTCGCAGGGCAAGTTTTGAGGCATTTGGAAGACTGATCGTGGCGAATTACCAACTAATGAAGAACTACTTGTTGCTGAAAACTGAAGATCACCCTGAAACAACTTTAGTGCAGTGCCATCGAATGCACACATAAATGTTGTAGTCTACGAATGCGACTTTTCCCAGAGTGCCCGGTCAAGCAACTTTCCAGGTGTTGTTCCAACGAGTTCTGTGGTTTTGTTGCCACCCACTTATACGTTATATCAGTGGGCTGGGTTTCATTTACGATTGTTTTCTCGCTTCAAAGAGGACAAGAGACAAAATGTTTTTTTCCCGCAGTTTGGGACACGTTTATGTTTTATGTCCACTGCCTGCATTCTCTGACTTTGGAAAAATGCAGCACTGGCACTGCCATCCCCAGAGAAGTGGGTTCACTCCGGGCCTGTGCCCGGAGGAATGTCACCTCGGGGCCTTTGGAGATGATCTCAACAGGTCCCAGGTTTTAATGAAACAAACAGCTGCCATCAGCTGCCTTCATGGGATCCATGGCCTGCCGATCCAACCAGGATGGCCATGCTGCTTTGCTCTTGGCTTTAGAAAAGGAGACGAATCAGCTGGCGCAGAACGGTGGAAGCATCGCAGTCTTCGAAATGGAGAAGGACCGCAGCATGGTGAGCACTGGCAGTGGATATTACTTTGGGTAGCAAAGTTTGCCAAGGAGTATGACTGAGAGAATGCCAATCACTTCTTTTTTGCTGCCTTTCACACATCCAATCCTGAAATACATTGACATACTATGACCGTGACATACTTCCGAAGCCAAACATTTTTGCAGCACAGAAGCCTGGCAGGCAGACGCCGAACAGAGATATGGAGAGGCCATCTATGAGCCCAAGTCCCAACGAGCTGAACGTCTACGACTGGCGCATTTGCCTGGAGCTTTGTTGGTGGAGATCCCCAACAACTGGACCTTGTGCAGCAGCACCCAGGATTGCGGCAGGATCGAATTTCTGGCCAAAGAGGTAGAGGCTGGATCCAAGAAGAAACCTGACACAATGATCATGGCCAGAGCCTTAGAAACAGGTCGATTCTTAGTAGATGATGCACCTGCAGCCAGCTATAACATACATACATCAACGTACCAGATATCCCATGATATCCCTGCAGGATTCACAACAGAGCAGTAAGCTACTTCTTTTCACGTGCAACTTCTGTGTGAAGACGGCGGGATACCAATGATGAAGCTCAGTGCAACACAGTACGACAATGCTTTCCAGATACATTTGTTATCATTTGTTGGTGGTTGTTGTTTTTTATCCCCACCCTAGATGACAATGATAATCCCCTATAGATCCCTGTGACTATTTTCCCAGAAGGTGGACCAAAAAAACACGAGGTGGCCCATTTTGAGGAACGAAATATGCCAATCTCTTCAAATCCCAGGCCAAAAAGAAGCAGATCTTCGTGAAATTCAGCGTCGAGAAAGGGGAAGCAGCTGCTGCTGAGATGGCTGGTGAGGCACCACCAGCTGAATCTTGGTAAAAACAGTGGCCTCAAAACAGCGTTATAAAATGTTACAAAGGGGAAACTCATTCCCAATATCCCAAAATTGGGTTTGCGAATTTGGCTGATTTGCCGTGTTTTTTGCAGAATTGGCCATTCCAAGTAGTGAAACATGGTAAAGAGTGGGGACGCTCCAATCCATTGATCTAGATCTCAATGACTCTATGTACTGTATAGATGGAGATACGACATATACACTACATATATAAACATACCTGCAACCTCCAGATGGCACAAATAAATGCTCGTTTCAGAGATTTCTGCCGTCTAAGCGGTTTTTCTGGAATTTAGCGTTTTTGGGTCCACCTGAGCATTTTTTCATTTTGGCACGTGTGAAGCCATTTTGGCTTCATTTTGCTGATCACTGATCCTGCCTCCAAATGGAAGTGCTTGGTACGCTCCCCCCGCTAGCTCTGCATTGCTTTTTCAAGAGGTTTGGGATCAGTCAGTTTCTTTCAATCTTTCGGTCATTTCTTCAGCATTTTGCAGCTACATTTAGCTCAAACAGAAGGCATCGGCTTCAGAGTCATGAGTAGTGAACCCCACTTCAAGCAATGCAGCCCAGATGTTCTGAAGCTCGCTGAAGCTGAAGGACTCCGTTTTTCCAATTTGATCACTGCGTGCCCTCTGCATGCTACAGTTGTGTAGCCTACAGCCTTCTTAGCCTGCAGGACTACTTAGTTTTCCTCAAAAGTTTTGGAACGAGGTCGCCAGGGTTCTGTTTTCGGAGGATGCTAGCCAGGCACGGGTGATTGGGGTGAGCTGTCAACTCATGCCAGCACTCAAAGCCTTACACTGGTAACTTGTTGAATTTGTTGAAGTTAAACAAACAAAGTATATACTTTCTTCCAGTGATCCCCACCAAGTGAATTTGTTTGACTCTATCTGGCCTGCACATTTTATCTCACATATTTTCTGACATTGTATCTGGCATTCTTTCTGGTATATCTTCGGAGATTCTTTGTGGTGGAGGTCCGGCGGGGAACACTCTGATCCGGAGCTCGCGGTGGAGGTCCGCCGGGGAACACTTTGATCCGGAGCTTGCGGTGGAGGTCCGGCAGGGAACACGTTGGTCCGGAGCTTCCGGTGGAGGTCCGGCGGGGAACACTCTGATCCTGAGCTTGCGGTGGAGGTCCGCCGAGGAACACTCTGATCCGGAGCTTGCGGTGGAGGATCACTTTGATCCAGGGCCGGGCGGTTGAGGTCCGGCGGGGATCACTTTGATCCAGAGGTTGCTGTTCGGGTCCGGCGGGGAACACTGCGATCTTTTGCAGTTGAGGTCCGGCTGAAGAAGGAGAGGGAAGGAGAAGGAAGGAAGGAGGCGGGCACGCTCACATAAAGTCTAACAACCCTCACCTGACAGGTGGGGAATTGCATCATAGAAATGCAAACCTCCAGGTGAATATCACGGACAACATGATGAAAGACATCGTAGAGAATTACAAGACTGGTGGCTCAGTGAAGGACCTCGCCAAGTACTACAAGTCGTGTGTTGCCCTTGCTAGCCTTCTGTCTCAAGAATTGTTTTTTGATCGGTGTTTGTTTATGTATATCATGTGACACGCATCGCTAGCTTGAAGTATCTTGAGTTGAATCCAAGGCAACCCTCATGATGAGGGCACTCGCAACACTGAGAGCTGAGAAGCACATGGCTAGTTAGGCAACTTTTTTGATTTGTAAAGACCTGTGGCTTTGATTCTTGCTTGGAATCTGCTCGCCCCACTGGGAATGAAACCATGTAGCTGCCATGCCTATTCCAATTTGCGAGTGCCAAACCCACCATGAAAAGAGGCACACTTAGCTCCACTTGGCCCTTTTCCACCTCGCAGGTTGATGGTGCTGTGGTGTGGAGCTGCGGCTGCCAGGTGCCAACACTGATCTGTCTGGGTGACGCTTGAATTTCTTCTTGGGATCTTAGGCATGGACTTGCAGTGTCTGGCCAACATACCATCCTTGATCATCCCCCCAAAAGAATTAAAACAATCATGGCCATCTCCTAGCTGTGGAATGGAGCTGGTGTTTTTCTAGATTGTTTGGCTCAAGGTTGCGCAACTCTTCCCTGAAAAAAATTGGGGACAATGTCGATGAAAGGGTTGGCTAGAGTTCTGGAAAAAGATGAGGCCGCCAGCGCTTTGAGGGCAAAGCTCTTGAAAGATGGGTCTTTGATTGCCTGGCCGGGTCCCACGATGGTGGGCGTGACTAAGAACAAGGAGGCCCAGCGCATCAACACTCCTTTGCTGAAGTTGGTTGCTGACTTCTGGTGCCCACAATGGACTGCGCCGGCCATGATACCCATAGATGATATCAAAGCTGAGGTGTTTGGTGCAAAATTGCAAACGTAGGTCCCCATCAAAACTGTTTACAGTATTCTCCTGAATCAAAGTATATATGCTTTTACTATAAGCAGGCTATTATATAGTTGTTGTTTTTTCCCTGGGATACTATATCCAACATCTGACAGCCATCATGGGGCAGCTCTTCAGGTGAGAAAACTTCGTGAATACCTTTCCTTGCCTTGCCGGCCAGCCCAAGTTCATTGCGATGGTGACGCGATCAAGACTTTTGTGACAGCTATCAGCAGGGAACTTCACAACGCTGAGACCAAAAGGGAACCTTTACGTAGATGTTTACATCATATCTTTGTGCTCCCACGTTAAAAAGATACATAGTATGAACACATATATGGAATATAGATGTTCATAACATTTTTTCGGCCCCTTGAGAGAAACTTTTCTCTTCACTCATGGGTTCAGCAGCGCCAGGACCCATTGGTGCACGAGCTCTACTCGCATTTCCGGGCGTATTGGCCCCACAAGAGGTCCCAAGTTTCCCAGGAGCCACCGGAGGTGGAGGCTGCTGTGGGTGAGGCGGAGGCTGCTGGGCGTGGTGCAGGGGAGGCCGCTGATAATCGTCCAAGTCCTGAGTCTGAAGAGTCGCTGGACGAGGAAGTTGATGATGTCGAGCTTGCTTTGGCATTGGGAGTGCCATCCAACTGCGTTGAGAAGATGAGTCCGCGAAAGGTGGCTGTGCCAGATGGTTCCATGGATGGACAGGAGGTCCATCCCAAGGAACCTTCCCACACCTCAGGGATTGCCCAGCCAGAGCTGTCTGCAGCAGAGCTTCGTGACCTTCGAATCCAAGAGCTGACGTTTCCAGACTTGATTTAAGCATATTTCTGTTGGTGGCTGGTTGCTCAGCCCCTCATCGTGTTAATTTGTGGTCACACCGATGTATAATATTAATTCTGGCACGGCTTGGTGGCTAAGGGCCCTTCTGGCGAAGTGCAAGCGGACACCCATGGTGACTGCCGCCGAAGCTTCAGTGCCAGCAGTGCAGCCTGAAAATCCAGACCAAGTGCAGACAGTGCCCTGCGACCTCACTCCGATCGTGAAAACTTTCTATGGCCCCGTGGAATCCAAGTCCAATGCCTTCCAGCATGCAGAGATGGACGACAAGAATGATCCCGAATCTTTGCTGACTGCGAAGACCAGGCGACTTGACTCTTTCGCAGATCCACCAGAAGTAGCCCGGCCGGATTCTTCTGAGTCCAAGCTTGCAGCAGCTAGTGCTGCCGGAGGTGAAGAGGCTGATGGTGAAGAGATCGAACCTCGAAATTTGGATTCGGTTTTTGATGCGGAGGCAAGGCCATGAGATTTGGGCTCTTTCGTGTTCTTGGGTTCTTCCATGTTCTTGCAAATGAAGTTTTCCCATGTTTTCCCCATTGTCTCCTTTTCACTGGTCACCTGACCTTCGTTCAATGTCCTCTTGGTCAGGCAGACATCAGCCGCATGGAGCAGCAGAATTGGAAACGAGAGCTAGATCGGCAATCCAAGAAGGAGGACGAGGGGGACGGCAATGAGACAGAGAAGCCTTCCAGTGCGGGTCGCAAGCCCCGTGCCAAGGCGAAGGCCAAGGCAAAGTCCAAGGCGAAGGCTAAGGCGAAGTCCACCAGAACCAAGACAGTTGCAGCTGCTGAGGAGGGGGAGAAGAAGAAGACAGGTCGTGGAAAGAAGAAAGCCTTGCGGGATCAGTCTGAGCCTGACCTGGTCACTCCACCCCCCAAGGAGTCCAAAGTGCGTGGGACAGGATCCAAGCGAAAGGCCCCAAAGAACGACTTGGACGAGGTTGAGGGGAAGAAGGTGAAAAAGACTTTTGCGCGGCGCTGCCGACCCACCACGGCCAGCGGCGCTGCTTTGTGGGATGCTTTGTCCGCTGCTTTTGCGACGGTAGCCATCCAGTTGAATGCCCCGTCCAAGATGGAGGCTTTGGTGTTGAAAGCAGGGATCCAAACTATGGAAAGGGCCATAAAAATGTTAATGAATTGTTAATGAATTGGGACATCTACAAGAATCCTGATGCGTCGCCCTGAGAGGCTTCCTTTTGGACCTATGCTGTTGGCAAGTTTTCTGATGAAGGCTTCGACATCGGATCCATGACTCAGAAAGATTTGGACGGTGAAGCGCAGACCGCAGCCGGCATGTTTGTGTATGAGCAGAACCAGCGCATGGCAGCAGCCACCAGTGCTGCAGAGCCTTAGGGGGTTACTTTTCCTGAAGCCTACCTGCTGGCTGGGCATGGTATGTTTTGACATCCATGTTGAATTGTGAGACTTGTTCCTCTATACCATGGATCTGGGTGCCATAGTACCAGCAGGCGTTGCTTCGCTTTGATGTGCCAATAGGACACGATGACAACCGGGGGTGCTCAAAAGCGGTCTGTATCAAATCTTTAATATCTGTCTCACTCCAGCCCCAACATGTCGAAATGTATGTAAGCTCCTTGAGGTGATTCAGTTCCCTTGTTTTTGACCCCCGTGGTTCCTGTCCTCGCCTCTCAACTCCTGGACTGCCAGGTGCATTGCTGATGACAGGCCTCCCGAGAGGCTGCAGTGCATTCGCTAAATATGGTTTCATGCAGAGTAGCCCTGGCTTGGTTACATGGACTATGAGCTTTACTGGGCCGGGTGTTGGTATGCTGCTTGATCGGCGTATAATCACGTTGAACTGTTAACTGATACGTCTACCTGCAGCTTTTTCCAGAGAGCACATCCATCTGATTTGATCTGGTAGCGCCATGTCACCATCTCAACTGGAAACCGTTTTGAAACGGTTGGCTCATTTTGGAGCCCCAAAGGATTCTCTTCTGCACTTGTAGAGTACGCAAGACATATTGGATTTCAAACGGTAACTAAGAATGAGCGAATTGAAACCGGACCGCCCGACTTGAGGCCTTTCTCTTGGTCATTCTCTTACTCTCATGGCAGTCCTTTTTCGACCTTGGGCGATCGCGGGAGTACGAGGTAGTGGAATACTTTGCTGGCTGCGCCAGGATCTCTCGTATGGCGGCTGGCATGGGATACAGGAGTGCAGCTATGGACTTGGTTTACGATAACCCTAAATACTTTGAAGGGGTGCCTGCATCCCTGGGCTCTAAGCCTACCTGGAAAAAGATGGAAACACAACTCAGAAGCCCCATGGATTTGACAACGGAAGGGGGTTTTACGCACCTTGGTCCCACTATGTTCAAATGAAGTTTCCATAGTTTCCACCGTTTTTGAAGAGGTTTCCCTTATCATACCCTATAATAGTATACAGTGTACCTCTCTTGCTTTACCCATTCACAAACATTGCATCTGATCCCAGGTGTGCCATTTGCGTGGCCCTTGAAGGGAAACTCGACAACCTGGTCACCTTTTGGGGAATATGTTGCAGCTCTTGGGTACACATGAACACAGGAACATCTCAGAGAGATGCCCTAACACCAATGGGGTGTGCAGCTTTTCATTCGGTCAACATGGCCAATCTTCTTACTTCGAGGTTGGGGTGTCAAATGATGGTTGAAAACCCAATTGTATTTGCAGGGCTGCACTCAAGCTCCAGCTCCCTGAGGTCAATTCTCCTAATCCTCCTATGCATTTGCATGGGAGGGGTCCCAGTGATCGAAAACCCTGGCACATCTTTGATCTGGATGCATGACAGATTCCAATGGCTGTTGGAAGTGTTGGAGCGATGTGGCATGAAGGTCACTTGACGTAGATAACAATGGTCATGGATTTAAATAATATGAAAAGCTGTCTGGTTGTTCAAGTGACTCCTTCCTTTATATTGGTTTGTCCCTGCGACACTAAGATGTACAAGCAGCGATTTTGGATGTGCCACTTCAACAGTCCCTCTATGAAAAGAACGATTCTCTGGTCTACAGGATCAGCCATTGCAGCTCTCAAAAGGTACGCAACTATGAAGAAGGCAGATTTCACTTTTGACCCCAAAAATAGCACCACAGTCCGATACACCAACTCTGGGGGCAAGAAAGCGTATAAAGGCAGTTCAAAGCTGAAGGCAAGTCAGAGCTTCGGTAGCAGCTTAAGTTTTGAATAGTACTCAACTTTTTGCTTCGAACTGTTTGAGAAAGATGAAGGGTTTTCTGATCACACAAGACCGTTGAAACTAAGGACCTATACCCCGCAATTTGCAGCCTTCACTGCAAGAATGTTGCCTTTCCTGACTGATTCAAAATTCAAACAGAAACTCCCAGCTGCCCCTTGTTTCAAATAATTTCTCTCGGCTTTTTGTTCCCTGCCCTGAATACAACCTGTCCTATAGACTTGCATAGGGTCCCGAGCCTCTCCTCAGGTGGACGAGTCGAAGCCATTCATTCAAATCTTCGAGGAGATGGGTTGGGGTGACGTTTGGGATGACGCTTTACTGAGACATGTTGTGCGATACGTCCGTGGATCTAGTTCCCTCTGCATTCCAGAGGAATGGCGGCCTCTAATTCCCACTGCACTCTAAAAGAGTGGGATCGAAACGTGCAAATGGCAAAAGCATGAGTTGAGAAGCAAAAAAGACACAAAAAAAGTGAGCGTAAATTCCCGGGAAAATAGCGTAAATTCCCGGGAAAATAGCGTAAATTCCCGTCCGCCAGTTTGGGCATGATTTTCAAGAGTCTGAAAACGTATTTTGGCACTTGTTGAACACCAATGCGTTGAACTAATCAGCTGCTTTTCGGTTTTGCTCAGGCTTTTGAAAAATAGGGGATGGCTGTGAAGTTCCCAAGTAGGGCCTGGTCTTGTTCAACCCTCCAACGCGGTCTGAGCCTTGTGCCCACCATTCCAATGAGTGTGGCAGCGCCTCATGAGCCTGATGTCGCTGCGATGGAACGAGAACTTGAGCAGTTGAAGGTGCGGGTCCGGTCAAGTTTTAGCGGGCTATGACAGGAGATGGGAAAAACAAATATCTATATATATATATACATTATATAATTATATATATATATTATATAAAAAACAACATATAGTCATGCATTGAGCTTGGCAGGCTTGGGTGTGCATGGTTCATCTTTAAGTGGTCCAATGAATGCAACATTTTGGCTCAAGTTGGGAGCTGACCCAAAATAGCATTCATTGTGTTTTCGTTTCCCCACCCACCCAACGCTAACTGGCGGCCTCCTGCGGAGTAGCCCGCCTAGGTTCGGGTGCCTGCGCGGCAGGCGAGTGCATCGTCTTTTCAAAATACAGGAAGGTATAGTTTCCAGCTGTGTGCGGGTAATACCTGTGAAGACAGGTTCCAACCTGGCGTGACCAGGTAGTTCCTGACCAGTAGTGGAAACTGGTCTGGGGCTGTGCACTTGTCACACAGTAACCGATCCAAGGCAAACTCGAGGAGAGCGGGTGAGAACGAAGACTGCTTGGCAGTGGATGAAAAAGAGTGCAGCGGAGTTGAGTTCGGTGAAATCACGTGTGTCATGTACATATATATAATATATATATATATATTTAACATCATATATATAATATATATATATGATTTTTTAACATGTATTAAACTTCACGAGCTCCTGGGATTTTGTGATTTTTAGGGAATATTGGATATCAAGGTCAAGATGCAATATTTGGTGCAGTGTACGCGCACAAGGGTGGCACCAAAAAACTTAAGCGTCATGGTTTGCA
>Ga0126342_10001922_pt1 | contig 31017 bp, 19 predicted proteins | sample Cyp1metagenome_FD_92528 | JGI IMG/M metagenome (GOLD analysis project Ga0126342, IMG submission 92528) | Coral microbial communities from Lord Howe Island, Old Settlement Bay, Australia - Cyphastrea 1 metagenome | ecosystem: Host-associated > Invertebrates > Cnidaria > Coral ...
TATGGAAAAGATCAGAACAGAGATTTCACTGGGAGTGACATCATAAGAACTCACATTTTAAGATCTTGAAAAGTATCTGGTTGACAACCTACTGTTTATCCCCTGGGGCTGTTAAATTCCGCAGATGATGATGATGATGATGATGATGATGATTGTAAGTGTGGAGCAATGTCCGGGTTGGGGCGAAGATGTTTAAAGATGTTTAAACACCACTTTGGAAGGCAACACATCCAATGTTTCGATGATCATTGAAGTTGCATTTCTTGGACTTTGTGGATTTTTGGATCGATGATTTTTTCTTTTTCTCGCAACAAACAGACATCCGAGATTCCTCTTGTAAAAACTTCCATGAGCGCTTCCCTAACTTCACACCTATGACAAATTTCTTCCAACTAATATTCCATGGCAGTGCTTTGGGTGGTGAAAAACATCCCGTGCTTCCCATGGCATTTTTTGCTGCCAGGTCCCCGAGGATTTGATGGGATGTTTACCCTCTGGTGAACTAACATAGCAATGGAAAATGGCTATAGAAATAGTGGATTTTCCCATTAAGAATGGTGATTTTCCATTGCTATGTTAGTTCACCAGAGGGTATTGACATTTGAATCAACTACTTCCATGTGACACAGTGGAACTACAGGTTGAAACCACCAGGGATAGTATAGTTGTGTAAAGTAGGAAACATTAGGAAACATTCCCTTCTCGTGGATTACCGAGGTCTCAAAATCTTATTTTCTTGCAGGTCATGATTCTATTCACATGATAGTTCCATTGATACCCCATTGATCCAATTAATTCATCAATAATCATCACTATATCCCAGAAGTAGAAATTCATAGATAAATTGATGATTATCCCAATTTATAGAATTATCAATATATATCTAATACAATATATGTATATATAATATTATATTATGTATAATATTATATAATATTTAATATATAATATACAATATATAATATATAATATATACTATAATATATAATGTATAATATATATAATATATAAATATAATATATAAATATTATATAATGTAAAAATATAATATATCATATATCATCGATCATCGATTGTATGATACCACTCCATGATATCCCCATGACATCCCCATGATATCCCCGTCACTACGCACAAGAAAAGCTTGGCAAATTCCTCGTTGTTGCACCATTTTCGCCCCCCAAAAAAAACACGCCGGACCAGTCCGGCTGGCAGTGCGACCATGCCGGGCAACGACCCATGTTGATTTCGGCGTGGGTGCTCTCTGACTGAGCGTCGCAGAGCGGGGCGCAACGCCACGTTGCGGGAAAAAACGACGGGCAGTTGGACTTGGGGAGTTGCGGATGGGAAAAGCCATGGAAAAAACATGGAAAACCACAGGTTGGGCCCCCAGTCAATAGCGTTCAGTTGCCAAAAAAAGTGGCCGAATTCTATCGTTTATGGTAGATATAACGAACTAGTTTTCATGGGGATTATTTCATGGTTTATAAACCAACGTTCACATCACTGGGCCCCATCCTGCAGGAACATGATGGTAAGAAGGAGGAGGACAACTTTCAACACGGGAATCTCTGGGAAACATTCCATGTTGATGCACAAAATCAGTACCCGGCCTGGTAAACATACATAGATAGCTATTGAAGCCATGGCCCAGTCGAGTCATAGTGGATTTACCCATTAATAGCATGGTGATTTTCCATTGATTTTCCATTGTTATGTTAGTTTACCAGAGGGTACATGATGACGATGATGATGAGAATGGCGGATGATAACCATGTTGATAAGCGATCCAAAAAAAGGGGGGTGCAAGCGATACAAATTTGCTGCCGGCGAACGCGACAAATTTAGTAGATAACTAATTACGTTGGACAATTGTGTGTGTGTGTTGAAACACAGCAAATAGAATATGAAAAATTGCCCACCCTTTCATGCACTTTGTATAATTACATATATGGAAGAACAAATGCCAACAAATAGAATGTTCTACGTCAAATCGTTGCCAACATAATAAACATACTATTTTGGATGCTCCAAAACAATAATGTTGGAACATTCTAATGCCCACAAGATAGAATATCTCTAAGAAATCGATGTCAACATCACAAACAGATATAAACAGTCTTAAATGAACAAACATGGCTCAGTAAATCATCTTTTTTCATGTCCTCGGTCCTGGCAGTTTTCCCAAAAAAATGCACTTATCTCCCACTGGAGGATGGTTATATTTCAACACCATGATCATGACTATCGAAGAAGGGAATTTGACGGAATAAGAAATAACAGTGTCATTAAAACCATCCCAAGATTTGTCACAATTATGAATAATCTTCCCAATTCCCAAGGTAAATTATAAATATTATAACATCCCCATCAACCCAAGGTTGTAATAGTTGATTTATCATCGTTCATCCCAAGATCATCCGGAGGCTGCTGGTTGGCAATTCAACAAAGCCTACCAAATTTGGTAGTCCAACATGGCACAAAAAAAGATTTGCTGATCAGTTCAAAGACTCAGCGACCTCTTACACCTCTTGACCATATCTTCATTTCTGTTGCCTACTTTTTGGTGTAAAGCCTACTTTTTCAGCATAGTATCGGATAGCAACTCCCCCATTTCTTGTGGTTAAATCCAGATGTTATTCTCATGGCAAATCCCAATTCTTCCTGCGAAGGGCCATGCAAATTATCTTTGCTGGTTTACAAAACCATGCACAGTAATTACAACTAATCCCATCCCCCTAAAATTACACACACACCAGGAAACATGGTTTAAGAATGAATTTACACACCATGTACAGCAACTATTTAGGTTTGACATGGACAGGGGATGTGATTACTTCGACCATAACCTAAAAAGATAGTTTTCAACCAACAGAGACGCATCCAACTGGGTGGGAATAGGGTTCAGGACACCTCAAAACGACGCTTTCTGTACCCAGACCCAGAGATATCAGCCATTGCCGTTGGGGATTTCATTCCATTCAATAAACAGAGAAACAACTCCCAAACATAATTATATATATATTTATACATATATTGTATCAGATTCAATCCCGAATGTTTCATATTTTCTGGTTCATTCTTGGTATCTTGATTGTAAATATTGGTAAACTCTGAGGCTAAATCACCATTCATGGTATATCCATTTTTTGGGAGCCTTTGGTATTATAGAATCTACCTAGATGAATTAGCTGACTTTGCTGGCAATTCTAGGTGAATAGACTGCTGTTCATGACCTGGGTAACCCAAGGTTTTTCACGTCCCACAAGTCCCACGGAAATCCGCGGCAAAAAATTCGGCCGTGCGACACGACCGCATCGCTGGCCCAAGTGGACCTGAAATGATGTGGACAATTTGGGGAGACATGTAACATGTAGCATAATATGTATGTATATATATTCATATATATATATGTATATACCATATAAATGTGGATGATAATTGTGTTGTACTATAAAAAATGCAATTGTAGGGTATCTCCCATTCTTCGATAGTATAATATATGTGCAAGTAATATATATATACATACTATTGATAAGTCATTTGTGAAACAGTTTCCATCCCGGAGAACATGGACGCGAATAGCCAATCTGAGGTGGAAAGTAGTCTTCCATCATCCGACTCATTGACTCATGGCAGAGTTGTCATGTTAATTTGGAGAACGGTGTAGATATATAAATAAATATATATATATACACATATTTCATGACTATATATATATACACATATCATGACTATATATATATATATCATGATCATATCATGCAAGAAATCATATATCTCATATACATATAGTCATCCTGGAGTAGATAGAATATGGATTGTTCATATCTTTTTCAAAAGATCTCATGTAAAATGGGAATATGCTTGCACATGTCACATTCTATCTATTTCAGGATGACTATATATGAATATGTATATATATATATATACCCTCTTGCTATTTAACGTAGCTATGGAAAATCACCATTCTTCATAGGCAAATCATCATGTTTTAGCATCTATTTCTATGGGCCATGGCTTCCATAGCTATGTTAAATAACCAGATGGTACGAGTAATTCACTCCACTGGCATCTCCTATCCCAGGATTTCATGATAAAACCCATAGTTTCATTTGGATATTCCCTTATACAAATCCACTCATTAATAATGAGAGGGTATATCCCATTAGATCATAGATAAAATAACCAGAGGGTACATGATATGTAGGTACCATACAAGATGATTTGTGACTATTTACATGGACCGTTGTTTTGTCGCACAAATCAAAAAACACCACATATCAATGGACCATATATTTTACATTGATGTGATATGGTCAATAACGGGTAGTGGCCCATTGGTGGTTAATAATTGAAACTAATTATGACTGTATATACATATATATATATGTGATATGCATAGATATGTCTATCTCTCCATCCAAAAACACCATAAAATATATCTATATATATATAATTATATGTAATTATATATATATCATCGCTATTTATAGCTACCTTTCCAGGTTACGCCGGGGCTTCCCCACCAACTTGGCTTTGCAATGGCCGCTCTGGGAATGACCGTAGTAGCCGCCGTAAGCCTGGCGTTGGGCCGCCGTGGGCCGTGGAGATATGTTTAATATGGATACATAATGATACATATCATATAGGGTATAGTTGGATATCTAGTTTTAATGGATTTTTATGCTATCTATTTACATATTTTAGAGAAATAGTTAAATGTCTGTAGTTAGAGAAATTTATAGACCAGCTTATTATGTATATATATATATATGACTACAGCTATATCCGATCGAATCTCATGAACTAGAATAGTCACAACATACAACAACTACAGTATATATCAACCAACAGAAATGAAGCAGAAAAGCTGAAAAAACATAAAACATATGCAGAAAATATCATATACACCATCCTAGAAAGACGTTTCTGTGGTTTTGGGGGTTACTATGTGTATATATATATAAGAATATATATATATAACACACATCGCAATAATTCGCGATATAATTAGGGATATAGAATGGGACTAAAAATGTTCTGGAATCTCTCCCCAGAGAATGGGGATCAAATCAAATACAATGCGGGTATTTCTACATATATCATGTGTATATATACGTATATATAACCGACAAAATGAATCACTTTTCATAAATAATCTGGATTCACCCCAAACTAATGGTGATTGACACTATGGATATATCCAACTAGACCCCGATCCCCAGGATGAATCTATTCCCCCCCCCACATTTGATGGTGTATCAATGGTTTCTTAATGGTTATCATCATGTTTCCCTGTTTTCACTATGGTTTATCAATGGTTATCTAGCAGTTTCCCATTGATAAACCACATTAAAGATAGGGAAAACATGAAAACCACCCTTTTCCCTATGTTTATCGAGTGCTTTCTCTAGTTTTAACATGTTTCCCTATTCTTCTAGCAGTAAATCCCACCATTTTCATTTCAGCCACGCCAAGTCACGCGGCCGAAGAGGGAGCCAGAGAAGGTGTGCTTGTAGCAAGCAAGCCATGGGGCCTCGGCGTCTGGTTAAACGTCAGTCATAACCACAGCCAGTAACCTTTAGGGTTGAGGGTTGCCCTCTGGTTATCTGTTACATAGTGATTTTCCATGGGATTTTCCATGGAATTTTCCATGGGATATGAATGGGATAAACTAACAGTTTGCTATTGAAAATGGCCATTCAGTTCGTTGCTTTACCCAGTTTCAAAATTGTGGATGTTTCATGATTTTTCCATAGTTTTTTGTATGTTTACCGGAGGGTAGCCTCCAGTAACTTACGGGATTTATCTCTAATTTAAATGCTGGATCTTCCATATCTGTTTAGTTCACAAAATGGTGGATTTCACAAACAAACTGTTTGTCAAATCCACCATTTGTGGGAGTTCAAGGAGCCCATCCACAAGATGGATCACAATGGGCTCCCTGAAAATGACGAAATGGGACTCTAATTGAACAAAACATTCAGAGAACTCCCCATGTGTTTGGATATCTTTAAGGATATGTCCCATTTTTGGGGATATTTTAAAGGATAGTTCCAATTTTGGGTGATATTTTTAAGGATACCATCTGGTTATGACTAACAGTTTGCCATGGAAAATATCAGCACCATTTTTAAGAACGGTATGGCCCATCTATTTCGCCATCATTTTCCATGGCGAACTGTGAACGTCATAACCAGATGGTAGTTAATTGTAATAATCATTCACTTGGGGTCTACTATCATTCACTATGTTAATAATAACCAAATGGTACCACTAAAATATACCCTCTGGTAAACTAACATAGCTATTGAAGCCATGGCCATACAAATAGTTGATTTACCCATTGAAAATGGTGGTTTTCCATAGTTATGTAAACGTTTACCACTGGTTATTTAATAAAACTGTTGGAGGACCAATCCCTCTGGGGCTCTCAGAGGTCAACCACTGTGAAAAATTGCAGGGCGATTTTTTGAAAAAATGTTGCCCTGATGTGACCCCCAGCCCCACTTTCAGTAATGATAAGCAAAAAGAAAACGCGCAAGTTGGGGGGCTTAGGCCATAGCATACCTGAAGAAGTTGGTTGTTCTTTCTGAACCAGACTTATTACTGCTTGGTGGTTGAGCCCTACCCCTCTGAAAAATATGAGTGAAAGTCAGTTGGGATGATGAAATTCCCAATATATGGAAAAATAAAAAATGTTCCAAACCACCAACCATTTAGTGTTGATGATATATCCCAAGAAATCACCATAAAATGCCTTTGGATCATCAATATAAGTGGCATCATCAATGATTTCCGGGGATATCAATGACAAAATCACCAAAAACACAATGATTCTCGATATCATAGTGCTAAATCAGCATATAGACTATCATTGACGTCATAACTAGTCTTTAGATCATTAGATTTAACCAGAATCATAATCCTACATTAAACCTGCATCTCATCCATATATTCCTACATTAATCAATCGGTTTATATGTGTACATATATATATATATATATATATATATATATATCATAGTGTTATATTATATCATAGAGTTATACCATTGATATCAATATCAAATTGATATGTATGATCATGTATGTTTATGTATGTTTATGTATGTTTATGTATGTTTATGTATGTTCATGTATGTTTATGTATGTGTATGCATGCATGCATGCATGTAATGTAATGTATGTATGCATGCATGCATGCATGTAATGTAATGTATGTAATGTAATGTATGTAATGTAATGTATGTAATGTAATGTATGTAATGTATGTGTGTATATAGGTAGGTAGGTACGTACGTATGTACCTACGTATGAAAGATATTTAATGATCCATTAATCCACAAAGATATGCATTAATCCATAAACATCATATCATAGAGTTATATCATTGGTATCATCGTGTTCTATCACCAGATCATCATTGACAAATATTCATAACTTGTTAATCCATTAATCCATTAATGATCCATTAATGGTCCAGTAATCCACTAAGATTTATGGTAAAAATATCCGTAGATCATTCCATGGGATCCTATTGGATAATTGATAGATAGGATTATAGGATATTTATCCATATGGTTTTCCATTTAAATTTATTATCTTTTATTACTTCATATCATAAGTGATATGTATATATATAGAGATAGATAGACAGATAGGTAGGTAGATAGATAGATATTTGTTAATCCATTTATGGTAACCCACTAGACATTCCTGGATTATAAACATTTATAAACCATAAAAATATCATGAAAAATACTGGATTAATCCATTTATGGATGACAACTTGTCCACAGATGTTTTCCACTGGGCTCTCCGGACGCAGGGCTTTTGCCCGGCTCCCAATCCAGTGATACCGCTGCAGGGCTGGCCCTCGGCCGTGTAGTCTTCCAATTTCACACCTCAAGGCCATAACGAGATCATCAAGTAGTTATAATATTATATATCGTTATGTAGTTGTTCAGTTTTAGTATGGTATATAGTTATATATACACAATTATAGTATGTTATATCGCTGTATATTTTCGTATGTTGTATAGTTTTGTAGTTATAGTATGTTATAGTTATAATTTATATTTACCCTCTGGTTATTTAACATAGCCATGGAAAATCACCATTTGTAATAGGTAAACCATCTATAAATGGGCCATTTCCCATGGCTATGTTAAATAACCAGAGGGTATATATTCACAATCGTAGCTAAGAATTTCTTTCACATCGCTTGCGGGAAAAAAGACCTCTGAAATCCGCAAAGTCAAACGATGGCGAAGATTTATCTAAGATGATTATAATTAATGATATAATATATATATATATAATTATATATATTATATATATATACTGAAAGGTATAATTACATGATGGTTAATTGTTCTGAAATATCACTATATAGTTTTGACTTTCGACGAATGTCTAGAAAAAAATGTGTGTGGCAGCGAGAAATCACCCGTGGAATACAGCTAACCATCTGGTTATGGCTAACAGTTTGCCATGGGAAATCCCAACCATAAATGGAGGTTTCTAGCTGGGAAAAATGCAGGTTTTAATGGGAAAAATGAAGGTTTTAATGGTTTCTAGCTGGGAAAATCATCTATTTCTATGGGCCATCTATACCATGGCGATGTTAGTCATAACCAGAGGGTAAATTTCGCGTACAAACCATATGTTTGGCCACAAAAATGGCCATATCCAATTAACAATCGTCCTCCAGTCCGCCATCTTCTGGGGCCCAATGATCTGAAAGTATATCTCGAAGGATTTTTACACAACTGGGTGTGTCTGAAAATAGTGTACCCCTACACCCAATGGTTTTGCTGATCATTATCCCTACTAAATGGCTGTAATTGGGGGTATACCCCATTTTCAGACATACCCAACTAGGTTCTGAAAGGATATCAACCGGTTGCGAAAACATAACCGGTTGCGAAATTGAATCTCATGGCTTTTTCGTTTCCTTCTTCATGATTTTTCTCATAAAACAAAAACATCAAAAAAATCAAATATAATTTTAAAAAAAAACACTTTACCAAACTTATTCATCACATTCCCACATTTTTCCCATCACTTTCAGGCCATAAAATGAACTCATCAAAGCACTGACTGTCCGCGACAAAAACAGCCGTTCCGCCCACCGCAACAGACCGGCCGTTCCCGTTCAAACTTAGACATGGCACTGGCCCATGCAGAAGAGGAAGCCAAGGCCTGAAAGCTGAAGTATAGCAACCACAAATCATAGATATAGTATAGGTTATGATGGTTAGAAAGGATAACATATCTCTATTATTATATACCATATATGGTTATCCTTATAGGCATAGATAATATATTGCTTATGATGGTTAGAAAGGATAATATATGATAGTGTGGGATGCCACCAGCCTTCTCGATTCAAATCTTTAGTTCGCTGATGTTCGCTTTTCTGCATACGTATTCCCCACCAAGGCCTTTTGAGATCCACGGATATCCAATGCTACCCTAAGGTCACTATCTCAAGGATGAAGTAGTGTTTCTTCAAATGGAAACAATTCGTTTCATGAATATCTACATCATTATGTATCATTATGTATCATCATTTATGGAAACAATGTTTCATAAGTAGTAAATTCATCCCCCTCTATTTTTGGAGGTTACTTCCTCTATAAACACCCCAGCGATGTCTCCATCGGCGGTCTATTCGGACATCGTTAGTTTCCGAGTTTCCGTCCAGCTTCGGACGCCAAGCGTTCGTGAAAGGTGATTCCAACCAGATAACCATTGGAAAAGTGCTGGTTTATGAATGGTTTTCTTGTGGTTATAGTTATAAGATGTTATGAATGGTTGTATGTATCATATTCATATTCTTGTTGGTGGTTTTTCGTCCTACCCCTCTGAAAAATATGATGGAGTTCGTCAGTTGGGATGATGATTCATTCCCAATTAATATGGAACGTCATTCAAAATTCCATGGTTCCAGTCACCACCAACCAGTGATTATTAACCATCTATTAACCATTATTAACCATTATTAACCATCATTATCCCATACATTTCACCAATGTTCCAGTCATGATCCCAACCACCAACCATGTCATCTAACAGTGGAAATGGCAATGGAAAAACCCTCCGGTCATCAAGCACTGCGGTAAATGTGTGGATTGTTTGTGGGCAAATCAACTAAATGAATGGGTGATTTTCCTAACAGCCACGTTTGATTACCAAAGTGTTTTTACATGTTTGTTGTTCTTTGGATGTTCCAAACTTGATGTATCAAACATCTTGATGTATCCTCGGCATGTTTATGTTTGAAGCGTGGAATGTGAAGCAAGATGTTTTTTAGGTTCCAAATTGTGTGACAACTCCTGTCACGACCAAATCGATTTGTATATGGGGCACGTCAGTGTAGTTCGAGTACTAATGGGCGCCAACTTTGACTCATGCCTAGTTTCCACAGGTTTCCTCTAGTAACTCTAGATCTTTGGAAACATTCGGAAACATGCGGAAACATTCGGAAACATTCGGAAACTCAACTGTTGTGACTGTTGTTTCTCGTTGTTGGTTTCCTATTGGTTTCCGAATGGTTTCCTCACCATCATCATCTCTCTGGGACCCCGACGCCGATCTGAGAGCCCATATATGGATGAGGATACGCCATATGGCCATGATAGAACGGGTGAGACCCAGCGCCCGAATAGTATGGATGCTGGTACTTGTATGGCCCATACTTGGGGTAGCCATACTTGTGGTAGCTGTGGTAGCCACGCAAGTGTCCTGCATGAGGAAGGAAGATCTGATGAAGATTATCTCAAGGTCTACGTCTCAAAATGTTTCGCTATACGTATAATTATCTATATATATATATATAATCATATATATAGTACATATTATGTAACATGTATATTATGTATGAATATCATGTTATGTAATTATATTTGAAGTAATCATATACATTGTATCTTTGTAGGATCTCTGCAAGAGTCCGATTTCAGGATGGTGTGTCTAGCGTTTCTTTCGTCAATAAACACTTTGGCAATGCTGGGGCCATGGCGGACATTCCCCAAAAAATGTAGGCTTTCTGGCATCTCGGGATTTGCAGATTCTCAAAAAGAACATCAGTTGATATGTAATTACCCATAGGATCCATGGTGCTGCTATATATGGCAACATAGATCCCATCAATATACCCCAGTCATGTTAGCATATATACCAGCACCATGGATCCGTCATGGGTTACTAGACTATCCATCCAGTTTCCGCAGAAAAACCATGGTTCATCGAAAAGACTGTTACAGGGGGAAGAAACCAACACCGGGAATCCTGCAACATCCAACAACCCTGTCATACCAAGCGGAAGTTTCACCCCGACCCAGTGATTGTTGGATTAGGGGAATCCCTGCTATAAGCTATGGCTATTCTTTATGTAATTTTATGTATAACTTTGTACAACGCTTTTATGTTATGCATGAGGTGCTAACTGTACATACATTCGGGTGTGTCTACTTGGAAGTTGGAATCATAGCTAAGCTATACCTACACTAGATCTACCTGCATATGCCATAGTGGGGGCTCAGGGGTCAATATGTTTTAACTTGAAATCCCCATGACATTTTTGGTGTATATCAGCATTAATTATATGCGCATTTTCTAACAATGGAATGATGTGGGATATGACTGGAATATTTTGTGGATTCTATATTACAGACACAATTGTAACAGCATTCGGTATTTGCCGTTTTGATATTCCATTACCGTCCGGTAATTTAGCATAGCTGTGGACAATCACCATGGAAATGATACCCTCCAGCAAATTGAACATAGCTGTAGAAAATGGCCTGTTTACAGATGATTTCCTACTATATCACCTATATCCATGGTGATTTTGAATAGCTATGTCAAATTACTCAAGGCTAAATACACCATTTAAATAGTTGTTATAGTTAATCTTCCCGTTAAAGCCTCCATGTGCCTCCATATGCCATTTATCGATATGTGGAATAAATCTTACCTCATTTCCCTCGCGAAATCTGCTAACTCCACCGATTTTCATGGGGAAACTCCAGATGAATCCAGATGTCGAAAACTCGGACTGTCCTGTGGCATGGCCACTCACACACTGCTTTTGGTGACCTGGCCGGAAATCGTGGAAATCTTCTGGCGATGTTTTTTGGAAATGTCTTAAGAATTTTAAGATGTGGCATCTGAAATGATTGTAACTTATTCATGATTTTGTTTAATAGGCTGCAGACATGCACATTTCCGAAAACCCCAAGACTCGATCCCTCTCAGTATCCGCATGAATTGACGCATGAATTGAAGTTTTCCTGTGGGAATCTCTCACCTGAACATCGGCCGTTTTTTTTCCGGCGGATTGCATAAACTCGGGTTTCGTATACGAATGCAAAGCCCCTTTACTAATGGTTACCCTGGTTGATGAATTACGAATGGATCATCCAACTTAGTAAGTGGTTACCATCTGGTTTCTACGTTTACACATCACGAACTGGAAAGATCCACCATTTTATAGCTGGGTAAAGCAACTCTTTCTATAATTCTATAGCCATGGCTTCAAGTTCGCAAGGTGTTTTTCCATGAATGACATTCACAGTTCGCCATGGAAAATCACCACCATGCTAGTAATGTTCGGTGTTTACCATCAACAAAAAAAATCTATTTCGATTAGGGCCATGGCGCTATACCATGGCTAGCCCTGTGAATGTCATAGGTCACCGAGTCATGGGGCGATCCTCCGGAGATGGGGATGGCCCGCAAATGGCGTAGACCCGGTCGACCCGGTAGATATAACAAACGGTTTTTATGGTGGTTATAATATGTTATAACCCATGACGGATCCATGTATATACATGTATATACTATATATGCTAACATGACTGGGGTATATTGATGGGATCTATGGAGCACCATATATAGCAGCACCATGGATCCTATGGGTAATGGTTTATAAACCAACAAACATAACTGCGGGGGCCCATAAAAGCCATCCTCCACTGGTAAACCATGACATTACTTGGATATATCTAAGTAACCGGCGCCGTTTTTGTCGGAGATTGACACCACTACTCTGTCATAAACTATTGGGATTCAATGACTATTGTGATCATTTGATTCATTTGTGATCCATTTTGCCAGATCTTCTGGAAAAACATCCCAAAAACATTTCGAAAAACCATCCTCACGATGGGTCGGATGGGTCAAAACCAGCTATTCTGACCTTTTCTGACTGGGGGACGAAACATTCAATGGGAGATCTCCAGGATCCTAAATTGGAGGTACGTTAGTACCATATTTCTGGCCATATTCTGTGGGGATATTCCCTCACATAGGCCAAAAACATAGGCCTGAAAAATATGGAATCGGTACCTCCAATTTACCCTCTGGTAATTTAACATAACTATGGAAAATCACCATTTATAGTGAGTTTTCCCATGAAAAATATTGAAAAAATGGTGGATCTTTCCATATAGCTATGTAAACGTTGACCAGGCCGGGTAGGATCCTGGAGATCTCCCATTGAACCATCCATTTTCACATGCGCTAGGGTTGCGATCACCAGGGTAAACGTCTGAAAGCCATGACCCTCCGAACTTGAAGCCATGGCCCAGTCGATTTCTAGTGGATTTACCCAGCTCGAAAATGGTGGATTTATAGAGAAAACGATGGAAAATCACCATAGAAATAGTGGATTTACCCAGCTAGAAAATGGTGGATCGTTCCAGGTAATTTTTTGTATGTAGAAACCAGAGGGTACCCAAAAAAATGCTGGCGAATTACATTTTTTCCAATTAAACAGCTATTTTTGGGGTATTCACCATATTCAAACACAACCAATGTATGAGCAACCATTGGGATATTGTACGACTATTGTTTTTCTATAGTACAATTAGTATCCCATTCTTATCATGTTAATATCCCATTGTGTGGTTAATTCTGGGATATTAAGTCATTAACTACTGGGATATTCAGTGATAGCAAGATATAATCTGGGATACTCATAGGATGCCATTTAATAGGATGATATCAATATATAATTGAAACATGCGGATACTATGATATTAATAGATATTTATAGATACATTCCATAGTATCCACCAGAATATATCCACATTACTATAAATTTTAATAGATACGTTTCATAGGATGATATTAATATATGGGATATGAGTAGGATAAATAGATACATTCATAAAGATACTAGATTAAATATATATATATTGGATATACTACTGGATACAACCATAAATGGATACTATATTACTATCAACATACTAGATACATTTTAATAGATATTGGATATACCATCTGGTGATTTAACAGTTTGCCATGGAAAATCACCATGTTTAAGTTCTGTAAACCATCTATTTCAATGGGCCATCTATACCATGGCTATGTTGAATACTCAATATACAAATAATGGATGATAGTAAATATTGTGATATTGTATATAGTATATATATATATATCCATCCCCATATAGATACTATAAATAGTAATACTATCAACATCATTGTTCATATTTTCGTATACCCTCTGGTAAACTAACATAGCTATGGAAAAGCACCATCTTTAATAGGTAAATCAACTATTTCTACGGCCATTTTCATTAGCTACGTTAAATTACCAGAGGGTATCCAAATCCCAATGAAAAAAAACCAACCGCTTGGTTTCCAGGCAAGTGAGGTCGCCGTGACAGGCGTGGTAATCGCCATTGTCCGCCTGGACAAACACAGCTGGTGAATTTCATGTTTAATGGGTGTCACCAGAAATGTCTGGAAAAATGGGCTCAGAATTATATCATTCTGATATACATAATATAATATCTATATATATATAATTATATATATATGTTTAATTATGTATGTATATATATATACATTTCTATGCAAATATATCACATACAGGCATTTACATGCTTGTTCGAAGCATTTATGGCCAAAAAACTCGGGGATGGATCTGAAAGACCAAGGGGACCACAGTCATGGCTTCGTCGCTTTTTAGTATCGAAGTATTGGGGTACCCTCTGGTTTCTACGTTTCCAAAAAATGAACTGGAAAGATCCACCATTTTCTAGCTGGGTAAATCCACTATTTCTTTGGTGATTTTCCATAGTATCTGTATAAATCACTATTTTCTAGCTGGGTAAATCCACTATTTCGACTGAGCCATGGCTTCAAGTTCGCAAACTGTAAACGTTTAGAACTCGGCCGGGTACCCGGTATGACTTGACCCAAAGCCAAAATGGGTCGAAATTTCTCGCAGAGTGTGGAGAAGTGGTGTCTGCCTGCGTTGAATGGAAAAAAAATGCTGCAGAAGTCTGGAAGTCTTGGCAAAAGCAATACTGCTTGGTGGTTGGTGGTTTCAACTCCTCTGAAAAATATTAGTCAGTTGGAAACCTATCACCTGGAAATATGATGTGAATATCATCCAAATATGATTTGAATATCATCTAGTTGGTGGTTGAGCCCTACCCCTCTGAAAAATATGAGTGAAAGTCAGTTGGGATGATGAAATTCCCAATATATGGAAAAATGAAAAATGATCCAAACCACCAACCAGAATAGTAATTAGTAAAGTCAATTCTTGGAAAGTTTGGAAAGACAACTTACTCCTATAGCAAGTGGATTTGAGAGTTGATTTACCAGATTTCAAAATGACGATCAGGGAGGCACGGAAACATTGCTAACTTGGGAGCCATTCCCCTCCTCAATAGCATCTCATTTCCCATGCCCCCTTCCACGGTCTATCACCAAGCACCAATCAAGCCACACTTTAAAGAAACAAATCGCTGGAACCTTGTAATGTCAATCCCGGATTAATAAACAATGATTTATTAATCAGGGGGGTATTCCCTCAATAGTCATGATTTGATACTTAAATAGTACCTTTCCAATTAAACAGCCTAGGGGTTTATTAATCCCGGGTTGCCATTACATAGTATCGCGCTCGATGTTGGGCAAATGAATTCTGATACATATCATATACATGCAAAAACACATGTTGTTTGGAACATGTTTGATGAAGTAAAATGACATATACCATACAAATCATTCAAACTCCTCAAGGTCAAATCTTTGGCCGTCATCAAAAAATTGTTATCTTTTGCTGGTTATGACTGGTTATGGTTAAACTATCCACTTATATATCATCCCATCCCCCGAATATGTCTGGGCAAATTATAACTGAAAATTCCAGCCATTTTGGGATGATTCCCCTTATTCACCATGATTCCAGGGCTCGGGAGAACAGGGTTCGGTCGTTATAATCTACCCAGATCGATCATCAGATCACCATAATATTCCCATTGTTGTTGGTTTATAGCCTATGAAAACCACTATTAACCATCACTATTAACCACTATTAACCGCTACACATCGAATGATTAATCACTATTAATCACTATTAGTCACTATTAAGCACTATTAACCTATAGCCTATTAACCATCACTATTAATCACTATTCACCACCATATCCCAACTTATATCATTCAATTATATATATTTAACCACCATATCCCAACTTATATCATTCAATTATATATATATATCAGTTCATGGATTTCCTATCATATTCTATAGCCTATTAACCACTATTGAACACAATTGGTTCCCAAATACTACGGTCCCAGAACTTCTCCCCAGTTCACCTCTCCGCAGAACTCTCCTTATCTTCGCTTGATGGCAGTGATGGCATAGCATGAGGGCAGGTCCCCAACCATAGAAACCCATGGAAAAATGGTGGGTTTAACCAAGAAACATAGGGATTTTTCATGGGATTTACCGCTGATTGATGATAGCTACTGTAAGTTGACAAAGTTGACCTATAACTAGGCTAACGAAGGTTTATGGGGACCAACCATGTTGTTTTTCACGATATCCCTAATTTTTTGCACGACCATATTGGATGATAATGGGCATGTCTCAATCCCTACAAATCACCCTTGAGGTTCTGACCGGGCTGCCCGTAATGGTTTGTATCTGCAATGGTCAAAACATTGCACTTTTTCTATGGTTTATGGTCACCCTGTGATGGAATTCGTGACAGGAGGTTTACATACCCTCTAGTAAACGTTTACAATTTGCCAACTGGATTTTTTTAGAAAATCCTCACTTTTCATAGATAAATCAACTATTTCGACTGGGCCATTTTTGACATAACCAGAGGGTAAGTTTCGAAAAACTCATCCGACCATCCCTCAAGGACGTTAATCCAGTCCTGGTCATTGTTGTAGTTGGTGTCATATCCGAATTCGTATCCATTATATGTATATATATATATATATGTATGTATATATATGTGTATATATATATGTGTGTATATGTGTATAATATATATATATACATATATATATATATATATATATATGTGTGTATATATATATCATAATATAATATATATATATTATATTACATCTATATAATATATATATATATATTATGATCCCCATGAACACATGAATCATTTTTTTAGTCGCCATTCAATCATGTTAAAATCCCCATGTCCAACTACCTCCGCCACATCAGACAGCCTCATGCCCCATTTTCACGGCCAATTTGGGATGGCGAAAAGTGGCTGTGGCTTTAGATATTATTTATTGAAATAACTCATGAGTTAGTTTGTTGTTAGTTATTTGTTATTAGTTATTTATTATTAGTGGGTTTCAATAACTCATGTATTAGTTATTTATTAGTTGTTAGTTTTCTGCTTGGTGGTTGAGCCCTACCCCTCTGAAAAATATGAACGTCAATGGGAATGATGATTGTTCCCAACTGAATGGAAAAATAAAATTCATGTTCCAAACCACCAACCAGTTATTGGTTATTTACTAACCATGACTTGAATAACATTAATAACTATTAGTATTTTTTCGTTTGAATAACATTAATAACCATTGGTGAATAAGTATTAATAACTATTAGTTTATGACTACAAATAACTTGTTTTTCGTATGAGCTTGTCATTCAAAACTCTTACCCTCTGGTAAACTAACATAGCCATGGAAAATCACCATGTTTGAATAGATAAACCCAGGTAAACCATCTATAAATGGGCCATTTTCATCCATTTTCCATGGCTATGTTAGTTCACCAGAGGGTAACTCCCATTAAATCCCATTAAATCCCATTAAACCACCATTTTCCTATGGTTTTCCTATAGTTTTACTTAATCCAAACTTTTTGGATGGCCAAAAAATGCCGATTTTTTGGAAAAACGCCAAGAAACAGCCATGAAACCCCAAAAAATATCCACCAAACGTACCCGGCCGATGTTCTCTCAACGTTTACAGTTTAAGCGAACTGGAAAGATCCACCATGCTATTTTCATACGTAAATCAACTACAGTATTTCGACTGGAGCATTTTTCAATAGCTCTATTTAGTGACTATTTCGACTGGACCATTTTCAATAGCTATTTTGACATAACCAGAGGGTAGTCTGGTTGGGTTTACCTCAATATACCTCAATAGTTTCAAGTTTCAAGAGACAATTCTTTCATGGGGATGGCTCAAGATTTGTACTGGACCCATCCACGTTGTTCATGTTTTCATACTGTGGATGGTTGCGAAATCCTGCACCAGTTGGTAACTAGTGGGAACTATAAAACACTGCAAATAATGGGATTACAATGGGATTTTGCCCATCTACTAACTGGTGCAGGATTTCCCAACCATCCACAGTATGTCTACCCTCGGATCATGATCATGTCGCCCAGATCCACGTCCCTACACGACACTTCAGGGAGGCACTTCTTTCGCTGAACCGTGAATCCCCAAAATTTTATCTACCTGAACAAAAAACCAAACCATGGCAATATAATATATGGCAATCAAAACAACTCTAAGTCATCAAAAATGTCAAATCAAAATGTCAAATGAAAATGCTCTGGCGAGGTTAAACGACTTGGGACCCACGGTCCCGAAGCGGTTGAATTGTTAAGATCCATGACCATCCATGACCAATGCGGGGCCACGTCATCCTGGCAACCAGAAACCGGTGATTTTATCAGTATCCCCAAAGATCCAAAAAAAAATGGGCTGAACTCACCATCTTTTTTGAAGTCACCATCTTTTCATACGTATTTTTACATAGACATATATCGATCTGTGAGTATTATATACGTATATATATATATATACTATATATATATACAAAAAATATATATGATGATTTACCCCCTGGTTCTGTATATATATATATACAAAACATAATATGATTATTTACCCCTGGAATTTTTCTTACAGTCATAGCTGGTTGCTTTCCGATGAATCCGTCCCGATGAATTCCGATGAATGCCCAGCGTCCCAGCCGTGCGTAGTACACGGGCTTCTGACTGGCTGCCACCAGCGCGGGTAGCACCTGTCGGCAGATCTGATCACCGGGGAAGATTTTTGTTAAATTTTGAGGTGTTCAACCAATGGTTATAATATGTTATAATATCTTATAATATCTTATAATATCTTATAATATCTTGTAATATCTTATAACATCTTATAGTTGATTGGCTTCTGTGAAACTGAAATGGCCATGTTGATTTTTGTTTTTGAACAAAAGTGGTTGGATATGATAGGAACCCATGGACCATATGACCACATGTTTTTATGAGGATATCACCCATGATAGGACCATGATGAGTTTTTAATGGGGAAAATGAGGTGTGTAACATCCTGTGGCTACTTGCGAAATCTTGCGAATGGTTTCTGTCAGTGAATCTAAGTAAACTATAATCCATAAGCACCCAGTCATGTTTGGGCGTGTGATTCGTTGAGATCACCAACTAACAAACCAGGGCCGTCTAAGTTGGTCTGCCAACAATCACTTTTTTTGGTGTCCTGTCCCGCGCTTTGACCAAAAAAAAAGTGAGGGATTCACAAGCACCGGAAATGTGGTTCTCAAACAAAACACACAATTCGGGTGTTTCTAAAAAACAGGTGATATCCCTTAAATAAAACCTATGAATGACGAAAATGATGATAAAGCAGTGATAAAGCATGTGATTTTTTGGTTGCTTCCCAGAATTTTGGGACTCATTGGTCATCCCCACCATAAAGCATGTCTTGGCCCATTGGTCAACACATCTGGTGGTCCTCATGAACTCTGGATGAACTCATAGACATTGAACTTGCAGGAAACCCATGGTCTTTGCTCCGAGTTTTACGAAGGATTCCATGGAAATGTTCCATTGAAACTGGCGAAGCCAAGGCTTGTTTCAAACATGTCGGGGGTCATCTGCATATTGTTTTGTCTAGTAGGAAATCAGGCAAAATCCATAAGAAATCATGTTTTCTTCCTTGATCTTCATGATTTGCTTTTTTTCATCGTCCTGAAGTGAGCAATGAAAAGGATTTCCTATCCCATGGCCCATTTTTCTGGCTAGGTTCGCTACTAAGTTCGAGAGTGAATCACCAGGATAATTATCCGTAAAAAAGACCAGGTGGTACAACCCACATTTCATAACCAACCATCATTTCTCAATAACAGCCCCATATCTTTGATAGCTAAAGACCCCACCACACCCTTGCATTCTTATTACTGATGGGACTGAACCATTAAAGATCCTTTGCTTTTTTCATGGCTCAGCCGTCAGTTTCGCCGTAAAATCTGCGAGCCCCCAACGTACAGCAACTTCATGCTGAGACCGTTTTTTCCGGCCTCAGTTAAATTCTGCGGATGGATGACATCCATGATGAGTTTTTGATGGTTTTTTTATGGTGTTTTCATCGGTTTTCACGGGGGCCTTAACAATCTCTCTTCCAACTTGAGGTCCGCGGATTTTGGTATGACATGATCAGGTACCCTAATGATTCGGAACGCCTTCCTCCCGGATTAGAATCCAATGGAAACCAATGGATTTGGCAAAAGCCTATTCACGGAACATACGAGCCCCATGATATCAAATGATTTTTGGAAGAATGCCTTCTGTCTGTTGACTCCACTCAGTGATATCGCTATTGGGGAATCCAATTCCCATCATTCCAGTGACGTCGTGGGTTCGGTTCTGATCAGGGTTCGTCCCTGAGTGCCCGGCCACCCGATGTTCGAACTGCTTTCCGCTGTTTGGATTCTCTGTGCTTGGCACGAATCTTTGAGCCATGCAGCCACCAAGTTTTGCTGTTTTTGTTCAATTATGATGGGCTTCGGTCCAAGGATGATGGGGTTCGGCCGAAAAACGCGGAAGTTTCCAGCCAACATTGGGGAATCCCTGTGCAATGACGGGTTTGACCCTGAGAAACCCCACAAAGAAAGTAGTCTTCCACCCCCGAACGTTCTTGGGAAGACGGAGTAGATCGTAGCCATGGAAAAACTGGAGATCTTGACCTTCGTCCATTTAAGGAGCAAACCTGCGACCCAAATATTGAGATATTCCGTCTTGGAAGTTCCTTGGAAAACTCTCAATCCGATGTTGAGAAGGGGAAATATGTACTCTTTCCATCCCATTATTGTTTTGGGGTTACCATGTTTTTCTTGCAGCAAGACTCTATTTTCTAGTGGGTTGGGAAACAATTTTTCTTGGGTCATGAGCCAAATTTCAGTGTTGAAGTCACACCCGTAAAATCCCCACAAAGGCTCACTTGTGCAATGCCATCTTTATTGGTATAACATGGTATAAGCATGTGTATGAGCGTATAGTACTGTCTGGTCTGTAGGGCTTCCCAAATTCCCAGCTGATATGACAATCCTCATTGTAATACATTGCGATTGGCTAGTAGAATTTACATGAATTCATCATAATTAGTCCCCGCAACAATCCACCAATTGGTTTTCTATATAGTTTTCAATGCGCTGTTCACTTTCAAACACCATTATTAACCATCATTAACCATCATTAACCATCATTAACCATCATTATCCCATACATTTCACCATGGTTCCAGTCACCATCAAAGTCGGCTGCGGCTGCTTCTTTTGACCGAGACTCGAAGTTCGATTGTCTCGTCTGAGAAGTTCCGTTCTCAGCTCCTGGGGGCCATGAACCCCGCCGCCGTCCGGTCGTCACCTTCATGGGGAAAACAATGCTACAATATTTGATGATGTGTTGCAAAAAAACATATGTAGTATTATGTAGTATAAATCAACACATCATCAAACATTTCTGTTTCAGACTGATGACACAGGTAGTTTTTTCGGTAGACAAAAATCATCATGCTCATGAACGTTTTTTGGCATGACCCATCACCCAGCTCAACTTTGTAGATCATTGGTGCTCAACAACTCGTTGCGAAACAAACAAGTTGTGATCTTCGTTTGGATCTTCGACGTGAAAAGAAACACACCGTGAATCCATGATGATTCTCCATCATTTCTTGGGGTCGAATCCTCAGTCGACATTCATGGCACTTCGAAAAAAGGCGAAAAGGCGATTCTATGGCAGGCAGTTCGATCAAGCTGTGATCTAAGATTGATTTCTTTCAATTATATCATTGCCTTTTGTTTTTTTTTTTTAAAAAAACAAACAACGTAATATATCAACATAATTTATATTCCATATATCAACATAATCTATTAATGATATATCAGATTATGTTGTTATATTATGCTGATACAAATTGGTCAATGATATTGGTACAACATATATATATATATATATAACATATAATTATGTTGATATAACTATATATTGGTATGTTATATTATTGTACCAATTAATATAGACGGTCGACCCAGCATGACCCAGCCGAACTTTGGATCCATCCCCGAACAGCTTTTGCACCTGGGAGCGACCTCGGTGTTTACAAAGGGCGACCGGAAAAGGAGGAGATCCGATATCCCAACCAATCTGCAAAAGGTGGTTTTTCGCCACCTATCCGAAAAATATGATTGGGATATGATTGGGATCCATTTTTTTTGATAGATTATGTTGATATATGGAATATGTTTCTGAATATCATTGGGATTATGTATATATATATGTGGTTAATCAATGGAAAGTCAATTGGGATTATGAAATTCCCAACTGAACGGAAAGTCATAAAATTCCATGGTTCCAAACCACCAACCAGCAATAATAATGGACAAATTAGTTAATAATAAGTCTTAAGAGTGATTTATATAAATGGCTAATGAATTTTATTAGAAATGTATGAAAAATTGTATATAACTTGGCCGAATTTCACAATGCCAATTTTATAACTTGCCATTCCTAGAGGCTAGAGGAATTGGATGATGGGATATAAATGATATAAGATGATATAAGAGTTGGATGATGATGATGGTGATGGGATAAAGCTGCTCTGGATCAACGGTATTTGAATGATGGAAAGACCATCAATAAACAGACAACTTGGTTGAGGATATACACAGTTATATAGTCCTTGTTTTAGTTGGATTAACTGAATTGAAACAACTAAACATGATGTTTCAAATGGCGGTATAAGCACAAAAACTAAAGTTTTAGTTCAAATTTTAGTTGAATGGACCTCATGTTTTAGTTGAACTAAAGTTTCAAATAGGGGTATAAGCACAAAACATGAGTGTGTCTTCGGTTGAATATGACCATCAGATAGTTATGTGTTTCTTTATTTTCTTTTTTGTGGCCGTTGATTGCCGTTGGGTCAAAAAAAGATAAAGGGTGAGCAAATAAATGTTCGAACATCAAAAAATGGGTCCTGCGACTCTTCCGTAGAATACCTGCCATTCTTAGGGTGAAGTTCCCACAATCCAACTGTCATTCGAAGCGGAACCGAAGCCTTCGAAAATCGAAGCCTTCGATGAAAAATTGGTGAATTCTCCCATGCCCATATTTTTTTCCGTGCCAAACGAATGCACCAAAATCGCAAAATCATGGAAAATCAGAATCAACCAACCACCGATATTTTTTTACCACGACTAGTGACTAGTAAACTCAGTTTCGAATCTCAACAGCCCTGTTTTTTGGTAAGACCCCGGAGGTTTCGCATAACCCATGACGGATCCATGGTGCTGGTATATATGCTAACATTTGGGGTATATAATATAATATATATATATATGGGTATATTGATGGTATCCATGGCACACCATATATGGCAGCACCGTTAGGATCCGTCATGGGTAACCATCAAGCACCGATTTCGACGGCCCCGGCTGAGCCAGCCTTTCCTTCCAAGCGATCCTTGACTTTGGCCTGACCGTGACACCGGTGACACATGGTGACACCGGTTCCGCGCGGGTTCCGCGCTGAAGCCGAAGCGTAACCAAAACCGGTTCCGGGGAACGGAACCAAAACAACAACTATCATGAATAGCTCTCATAAATATGAATAGCTAGGGAATATGAAGCTGGATAGCTATTCACAATAGTTCTTCGGAACCTCTTTTCATAGGGAATATGAATACATAGCCCTACCGAACCCTCCTTCGTTCCCTCCACCTACAATACCTACATGGCTCGGAGATTACTGGACCAAACTTTGGCGACAAGAAAAAGGGGCTTCCGTGGCGTTCCACTCCGTTTTAGAAGTGAATGCTGGGTTTCAAACTGATCGGAAACTCGTAAATTGAACAATCATGATGTAGCAATCCCCATCCAATTGATCCAATGTTCATCCAATCAATGAACATTCGCTTAAATTCATCAAACCACATCATCAAACTGCCACCCGGAAACCACCGGTGGTTGATCCTGGCTTAATGATGCTGGGTTTCAGCTCATTTTCTGTGAACCTTGGAGCTTTCCGAAGTACCATCTGGTTATTTAACACAGCCATGGTATAGATGGTCCATAGAAATAGATGATTTTCCCAGCGAACTAAACCTCCCTTTATGGTTGGGGATTTTCCATGGCTATGTTAGCCACAACCAGATGGTAAAAATGGCTACCACCATTTTCATCATCCTGGTTGTCATTTTCGATCACTTTTCGGTCTTTGGGACGATCAAAACACATTACAATCCCCACAGATTCACATGGGATAGACTGAAAGTCACTGAAAAATGACCTGGTTTTGAGGATCATTTTCCCCATCATTTCAGATCATGTCATGGCCATGAAAACGGTATACCCATACCCCACGTGTCGGGAACCGAGCAGCCGAATGGTTTTATGCGTGTCATATTTTCTCCACAGTTTCCCGGGATTCCCGGTGCCTTGAGGTTTCTGAAGACCAAGAAAGCCATGCCCAGATTCACCACCAAAGCACCTCGCAGTGCGCAGGATGGGGCGTGGAGACAGTCCACTTGGCCAACGACGAACTGACATGAACAATGAATTACTATCAAATACTTTATATTGTAGCTAACCCCTACGAAAATGAAATCATGAATGCAGAATACATCATCTTTTCATTCTGGATTGGTTGTAGTTCTTCTGCGGTAACAGGTTACCCAAGAATTGAGAATGACTCCAGCAGGCACATGTTCTGTCCAAAAACACGAGCGGTTTGCCGAACCTAAAATATTGGGAAAACCGTGTTCCCTTGGTGATTTACTGACTTCCATAGCGCCAGGATACCCCATGTTCAAACCCATACCCTCCAGTGACATAGCTATGAAAACTGGGCGATGAAAAATTGGTGGACTACCGAACTACCTATTAATGTAATTAGTGATATTCGACAGCTATGTTATGATTATGTTAGTGTACCAGAGGGCATCTATATATTACAATTTGCATTGCATATGAAATGCTTTACAGAGGGTAGTTATACAAAACAGATTGTCGCCCAACAAACAGCTATCAACTGCCATCAACCAACACCAATGTGAAAATAGGAAGCTCATACGTTGATTCCAACTGGTTTTCCAACATATCCTCGGAATCCGGGATGTTTAACCATGTAGAAACCATTTCAAGCTGTTCAACCCCAGTGGGATAAATCCTTACCTGGGAGATCACCTTCCGAAACGCCAAGAAACCCAGAACTTCCGCGTTGGACGCAGGGTGCGAGAGCATATGCTTGGCGCCGCTGGGGGGCAACACTGCATCCGTCACCTCAATGGGAAATCTGTGGATTGGAATAGGCGATGTGCGTTGGAATCAAAAGAAGTCACCAAACGTTGAAAAACGTTTGTTGGTCGGAACATGTTTAAGATGTCACAAATTTCATCCAGAGTCTATAGGTATCATTATGTATCATTATTTCGAATGATTCATAAATATCACTTCATATAACTGGGACAACAAGCAACGGAGAGAAGTTCTTAATTTCGGCACATGCTCAGTGAATCAGTTTGAAAATCGTTGAACGTATCGCAACTAGTGATTTTAAGATATCCATGTTTCTCTATGTTTCACTGCAGAAGCGACACTTTCATGGTCACGTAACACCAGGCCTTCTTGGTTCAGGAAACATTCTCTAAACATATCAACATATCGCACTTTGGAGGGTCAGGACCTGAATTCAATCATCATTCTGGGCTTTTTTGTCATAATTCACTAGCCTGAAATAAGGCTCGATTGGCTGGGGGATGATTCCTCTTCACTATGATTCCAGTTTTCGATCAATAAGTGAGGTCGCTATGAAAGCAATCTACCCAGATGATTTTTCATCGCAAGTCCGTGTTTGCGACTTGAAATCGGCACCTGTCAATCCCAAATTTCAACCAACGAGCCAACGAGCCACTTCGACAGATTCATCGCGAAGATACCACCGTTAAGTTTGGATCATCATCTCATCGTTAAGTTGTGAAAACATCACCTTTTCTGGCATCCCACAAATATTTGGTTCCCCATTTTGAGGTCTTTATCATATCATTTTACATCATTTTACCAATGATCATTGCCCTCAATTGAGGTATACTGTATACTCCATGTTTGGAAACCCACATATCATAGGGTTGCCTATATATCCCATAGAATATCCCCACTATTGTTGCCTTCAGACCCCCCAAATTATTGGGGTAACTCCGTGTTTGGACAAACCACCGGTGTTTTCATCCTTATCTATCATCCCATTCTCCGTGATCTCCCCATGAAAAGGTTGGTATAATCAGTATCATCCATTGAGTTTTTGAAGCATTAAGTCAATTCAAATCACCATCAATCTCTATGGAATTTATGGTTTACCCTCTGGTAATTTTTTACATTTTGCTATTGAAAGTTTCGGCCATTGATAGTTGATTTTGCTATTAACATGGTGGATTTGTCCATAGATTTTTGTATGTTTAAATCATTGTATAATAACATTGAGGGTAAACATAATTACATTTATTATGATTAGCCATTACCCATTACCCTCAATGGGATTTATCATTTGATTTTGCTATTGACATTGTATGTTTACCAGAGGGTAATCCATAATAACTATCAATAATAATCCCATTCCCCCATTCCCCCAGCAACCCATCCATTCCCTACCAAGCACCAGTAAGCAGAGGGTAATGGGTACCCTCTGGTAAACGTTTACATGGCTATGGAAAATCACCGTCTTTAATAGGTAAATCTAGGTAAATCAACTATTTCTATGGGCCATTTTCAATAGCTATGTTAGTCATTATCAGAGGCTAATCATCCTAAATCCCATCGAGCATGAAAAATCACCATGCCCTGGGTCCCTGGGTCCGGACCAAACCAGTGAGACCTTGGGGTCCTTCCTGGGAAGACGGTGAAACATGGTGGATTCGAATGGAAAAAATGTGAAAACATGCTGGTTTAATATGGTTTAATGGTGAAACATGATGGTTTAATGGTAAAACATGGTGGTTTAATGGTGAAACATGGTGAATTCTAATGGAAACAACTGGTGGTTTAATGGTGAAACATGGTTTCATGATGTTTTTCATGATGATTTCATGATTAATGGTGCATTCAGCTGGTGATTCATAAAATTTACCTGCTTTCCCCGATTGCAATGACATCCCCGAACTGAGTCAATGGGAAACTCATCGTAGCATGTCTGGTTGGTGGTTGACAAGCCACCTACCCCTCTGAAATTGATATGATTGGGATATGATTGGGATCCAATAATTGATAGATTATGTTGATATATGAAATATATATGAATATAATTGGGATTATGAATATATACAGTATGGTTAATCAATGGAAAGTCAGTTGGGATGATGAAATTCCCAACTGTTTCTGGAAAGTCATAAAATTCATGTTCCAAAGCACCAACCAGATGTTGGATTGCTGGAGGGGAATCAATCTCTTGACCGTGGAATTTCTCATCGCACCGCCATGGCTTTGTCGGAAATGGGGTTGAGTCTACGGTCTACCCAATAAAGAAATACCATCATTGGAAAAACATATTAATGATCATCTGTTGGATTGGAGTATTGTCAACCCTGGATTAATAAAACATTCTACTTGGAGGTAGGTACCGTTCTAATCATCACTATTTGGGGGAATCCCCCTCATTTATCAACCAGGGTTTATTGATCCGGGGTTGACATGACCCCATTCTACAACTTTGACCATTGCTTGCTATTATGATTTTTTCATATAACATCATGATATCCATGATAGGCATGCGGCATGCTGATAAACAATTATTGACCACAATAATGGTTTCTAATAATCATAATGCCTGATTATTATGGTCAATACTTGTTTATCAGCATGATTATGGTTTCTTTAATAGCTAGTATCAATTAAACATAATTAAACTAATGGATCATGATCCGTTTTTCTGGTTTCTTTAATCATATGCCTGATCAGTTTATTGGCTTTCCATGCTTATCCCGTTGCATCCCAATATACATGGGGCCCCCAGTCGATAGCGTTCAGTTGCCTTATTTTTGTGGCCGAAAAAACTATGGTTTATGGTAGATATAACGAACTAGTTTCATGGGGATTATTTCATGGTTTATAAACCAACGTTCACATAACTGGGGGGGGCCATCCTGCAATATACATATTTGTATATGTATCTATATATATAGACAATTTGACACCCTCTACCACAACACTTCTGAAGCATACCCATCAAAAATAATCATTATATCATCATTATTATAACTATCGTTATATCATCATTTAGTCATTACCCTCTGGTAAACGTTAACGTAACTATGGAAAGATCCACCATGTTCAATGGGTAAATCCACTATTTCTATGGCCATGGTTTCAATAGCAAACTGTTAGTCATAACCAGAGGGTAGTCCTTATGATTCCCATCATTGATAGATGATTTTCCACAAGAAATTCCCCCATTTTCCCAAAAAAAATCACTAAGTAAATCCATTGTTATAACTATCATTATATCATCATTTACCCTATGGATCCCTATGGTAAATAAACATAGACCCTGAAAATCGCCAATTTTTAATGGTTTCACTAGTCTTCCAACCCCGATGACTGCCAGGGTCTATGTTAATTTACCAGAAAATATGACCCACTAGTCTTCCTAATGGTTTCCTCCAGAAAAATACTATACTGCCAGGGTGTTTCACTAGTCATTATACCCACGAAAATATGAGGAAATCCCATGTGATTCCAACGAATCCCATCTGAAAACGCCATGGGAAATCCCTCCGCGCCTCGCCGACCTCACCTTGGTCGCCGGCCTCTCCGGAGCTGCCAGGCAGCCCAGGAGGGCCCTGCGACGTTTCAGAGGAATTCTTGGGTGAATTCTTGGGTATATTATGGTAATAATGCTATAATATATGGTATAATATGGTATATTATGGTATAAATTATCCAAGAACTGGGATGATTATGGGATGATTATGGATAAATTCTTGGGTATATGATGAAAAAAATATCTGGTATATAACTTTGGGTATAATGAACTAAAAAAATTTGACCAAGGTGGATGATTATGCTCCACTGAGTCCACTAATTATTGTGGTTTGAACTCAAAAAAGAAACCACATCAATTCACATAATGTAATGTATCCATTGATCAAGTATCAATAAGATAATATAGTATCAATGAAATAATGAATGTAAATTCATCAATAGTATCAATGAAATAAGTATCCATTGATGAAGATTTCTGAAGAAGGACTACAGTGACTACACGGTGGTCAATGTGGCCATCTAATTATTCGTTGGTGGTTGAGCCACCTACCCCCAAAATATGGTGATTGTATGGTTTAATATGGTGCAAAATCCCATTGATGATCATACTTAGTTACTTAGCTGGTCGGTGGTTGAAAAATACCTACCCCTCTGAAAAATCATGGAGTTAACGTCAGTTGGGATGATGAAATTCCCAACTGAATGGAAAGTCATAAAATTCCATGGTTCCAAACCACCAACCAGTTGTGTATGGCCACTATCCATCAATGTCTTGGGTCTTCCCATGTTGGTACCATGGCCGTTTTCATTGCCTGTGTTTCTACACTAGGATCATAGGCTGCGTGACCGTTCTGGCAAACATGACAATCGAAAATCCCCCGTTTTGAAGAGAAGAAACATCAAACAATTAAATAGTACCCTCTGGTAAACATACCAAAAACTATGGAAAATCACCATTTTTAATGGGAAAACTCACTATAAATGGCCATTTTCAATAGCAAACTATTAGTTTACCAAAGGGTAATTATGGAATTGTGATTCTCGATCATTACATATTTTCATGCCCATGTAATGGAGAATCGTCATGTATTTAAAAAAACGGATTGTAGTGGAGAAACATTTGAATATTGTAATTTGGATTGTATAAATCATGGTGATCCATCAAAATTGCCCATTTCCCATATTTCCACGAAGTCATCAATAGACTGTTTAGTTTTCCTCTGTTAATTTAACATTGCTATTCAAAATCACCACTATATCCCAGGGTCTACCCATTATAAATCTCCATTATAAGTCCTCATTATATCTCCTTGCTGTTGGGTAAAGCAATAGTAGACCGTCCCCAAATGGACCATAATTGGTTGGGATTTCAACATATTTCAACCATATGGATGGCAACCATCCTTGCTTTAATAAGAAGAATCTTGGTGACAAATAATAGCCATGAAATAAATCCCCTGTTCCAACAAAATCCTCCCAGTCCGTTCATCGAAGGAAGTTTAGAAGTCAAACTTCCGACACTATGGAGAGATGAAAAGCAGAGCAGGGAAGAGGCAGAGAGAAGAGAAAGATTAGAAGAGAGAAGATCAGAAGAGAAAGAGTCGTCAGAAGAAAGAAGATGCAGATGCGCGAAAAGGTAGGAAA
>Ga0126342_10001923_pt1:2500-31012 | contig 31012 bp, 27 predicted proteins | sample Cyp1metagenome_FD_92528 | JGI IMG/M metagenome (GOLD analysis project Ga0126342, IMG submission 92528) | Coral microbial communities from Lord Howe Island, Old Settlement Bay, Australia - Cyphastrea 1 metagenome | ecosystem: Host-associated > Invertebrates > Cnidaria > Coral ...
CATCCGATCGCCGAGTGACAACTGCGGCACTTGGTACTCGTTGACCCCATGGCGCATGGTGGGCGTTGCTGGACAGCCCTTTGTCAAACGGCGGTAAGGCTGTCGTGATGGCTGTGGAAAAGGTCACTTCATGGGTCGTTCAACATGGAGTTGAAGCAACAACCACTGGTATATCTCTGGATATGATTGATATGATATGAATCTCAAGTTGCAGGGTCAGTTGGAGAGACGGCTAGGATATCGAATTCAGTGGCTGAGCTGAAGGGATAGAGAAGCGGCTATACATTCTATTGATGGCTGTGGAATCGTGATCCGCTGGCTCTCCAAAATCAGAAAAAATCAGAAACTCAAAAACAATCAGCACATATCAGCCAATCAGTTTTAGTGCAGCATGTTTATCATGTTTATAGACTCTCTCATTCAGCTTATGGCACCCTGACGAATCACCTGGATGTTCGAACTCCATGTGTGTCGGACTGTCGGTTTCCCGCCAAAGGGCAAGGTCTCAAGAGAGACAAGCCAAGAGCAACGGCACGGGGCATAGCCCACAAAAAAAACCAATGATAAGCCATGGGGGCCCTCATAACCCATGATAACCCATCATAGTCCACAATATAGAGATTTCTTAATTGGAGAATCTGATAACCCATGCTGATCCGCTGAAATTGGGCGGATGGTACAAGCAGCAATCTTCTGGCATCGTGGATAAACCAACGGGTGGTTGAGGAATACCCTTTAGAGCGAAGAAATGAACACATGAAATTGCACTCCCCATGTTTTGCCCGGCAAAGGGTAACTATGTGACGAACAGGGCAGCAAGTAATGTACGTGTATACATCTACACTTTGAGCCCTCAACAGTTTTAACTGGCTCAGAAAAACCTCATTTGAATGATATTATATGACCTTAGTTGCAGGAGTTAGCTCGTCCCATTTACAATTGTTAAGGGCCATAACTCCAAGAATCATCAAGAATCAGGGTTTAGTAGGGATTTACACAGTTATGGCCATTTATGAGTTATAACTGGTTATAAACGGGACATAATGGAACTATACATTCATTCTATAGATGGGGTTTTCTTAGTATTCAAAAAGCTGGTATAACTCGGGCCATAACTGCAATGATTTAAATAAAGATTTTGGTAATTTTGGTACCATTAACCATGGTTGGTTGGCCATAGTAGCACTCATCCATCTCCAAGCACATGCCGGTGTATACGATCCTCCCACCTCAATGGAAGGGTGGGACCCGGAAACGATGATTGACGTGGCTGGAAACGGAAGTTTTAAAATGGGTAAATCATAGAAAAAAACTGGGAAAATATAGGAAATCCCATGTCAATGGAGGTTTATAGCTGGGAAAATCACCTTTGTTAATGGGGGACTTTCCATTGACACAGTTGGTTACCAGAGGTAACTCCAATGTTTGGAGTCCAGATTGAGAAACTTGGGGACCCCCATTAAATCCATTGCTTTCTCATCATGTCCACTACCTTCTGTCCACCGTGGCCCGAATGGGGAAACTCATGAACAACAAATGTTTCGGATATCGCAGAAACAAAACTCACCAGACGCCAGAAACAGTTTTTTATATTCTGAATCGCTATATTAGGGTAATGGGATTATAGCCTCATCAATGTTGGTTTCGCCTTTGTTTCATGCCACCTAAACCAACCCGAGCCTAGTCAAGTCACGAACCAAAGTACCTATGCATGACATGCATGACGCTCACACCTCTACACTGAATAGACATACACAATCATACACATATATATATATATAGACTTATTATGCACTCATATTATCAGCATATATCAGCATATATACACTGTATAATATATATATATATATTATATATTATAATATATATATATATATATTATATTATATGATATATATATATAGTCAGATCATGTCAAATCTATCAGTAGGCTGTCGATGATCAAAACTCCTATATCATTGCCAATCTTAGATACCCTGCAAAAAAGTCAGATGGCTAGCAGATTATTCCTACTTATAGCAAACGCTTAAAGAATTAATCTACCCATCCAAGTGCAAGCTTGACTAGATAAATGATATGTTTTAATCCCCACAAAGTAAGTACCCGGTCACTGCCCCATGCCTGCCAGGCCAAGTTTTCGACCAGGTTTCCCAACGGCGGCTTCTGGCATGGTGCAAGAATTAAAAAACACATGGAGATAGTGGGACCAATAACCAACCGTGCCTGAACTTTCCCCAAAGAAAAACACAGCCCTACCTACCAAATAGATGCTTGGAAGATTACGGTAATTTCTACCATATATAGGGCTTATTGTCTGTTATTTTCAAGGTCTACGGCGTCTACGGTCTATGTTACGTGTGATGGTAACTGGCAGTATATACTTCATCCAAACGGATAGATATACTGATCATCAAACATGGCTAGCTGGAAAATCCTCCAATTATAGATGATTACCAGAGGGTATATCTATCCATCTATAATTGGATTTTCTGGCTTGCCATGTTTGAAACAGTTTTATTATAGTATATCCATCGGCGGATTTCCCGGCTGAGGGGATTACCGTGACCCCAGATCACTTAGTTACTTGGTGGCTCATCCCACTTAGTAAGTGGGTTATAACCCCAGTTATAAATGGGATAAGTAGGGTTAATCCACTTATAACTGGGGTTATAAGCCACTTACTAAGTGGGATGAGCCACCATGTATAAAACCATTTACCAATCCTTTGGTGGCCACCTCCTGTCATGAAAGTGAGACAGAACCATGTTCACCCGTAGTATGGCTTTGTCTGAACATGGGGTACACCGGTATTACCCCAAAATAGATCAAAATGGCAAGTTAAATGGGAACGGAAAGTTCAAAAAACCGTTAGAATTGGGGAGGGACCCTATTCCCAGACAAACCCGTGTGAGCACCAACAAAGAGACACATATGTATTATGTATGGGGAAAACATGGTCTTCCCAGAATATTTGAAGCATTTGAGACTGGTTTTCAAAACGAACATATTCCAAAAACAAATGGGAATTTACATGCTAGGCCTCAAAACAAGGGATGGGTCACAACCCATGGAACCCCCAAATATCAACATGGCTGGGATTGATGGATGTTCATCACCCAAATGAGAATGTTTGGGTATTGGTCCATAGCCATGTGAACAAAAAACAACCAACAATATACACTGCAACACAAGCAACAACAGGATATACGCAACAACATGTATATTCTCGTTGACAGTCGACCTGATTGACATCTCATATCAGGAATACATCCATGATTCATCGATTGATATATTCCAGCATCCCACGTTTTTTATTGTTTAGCTATAGCCACCCTTGGCCTCAAGATCCTCAAGTCGCAATGCCTCCAATTTGAAGGCGAAGACCAACTCCCTCTCGAAGTATGTTGGAGCATCCTGTCATGGAGGATGCATTTTATAACTCTGCAGGGAAAGTTATCATATATTCAAGAAAACTGATACCCAGTTTCGAAACATATTTTTGTTGAATAGACCATGCTTTAGTAGTCGGGCTGTTTGCACATTGTGTTTAGACTGCATACCCCATGTCTAGAAACTTAGATTTTTTTGTTTTTTGGCTGTTGACATGTCATTATGATCCATTTTGGGGGTTCATAAATCACCAATTCATGGCAAACAAGTGAAGCATTCACCTGTCCCTTCAACAAGGATTTCTCAAACATGTAGCCATTGTTGCTGGTTGGCACCAAATAAATATAACAACAACTTATCAACACATAGGGGTATGGGTCAGAATTGGGCACTCCCACCTTTCTTGGATATTAGTACGAAACATAGTCGACTGAAATCTGCGGTCCTATGGGTCTAAAAAAAATTACCCATACCCATATTATCATGCCTAAACTTACTGGTGCTTAGTAGGGAATGGATGGGAATGAGGGTTGCTGGGATTATTCATAGTTATTGTGGATCATTCCCTCATTCCCTACTAAGCACCAGTAAGTAAACTTCCATGTTTAATCCTTGTTCTTGGGTGTTCATAGATGATCGACCCACAGAAGCAGGCAGTTTACCACCCAAAGGACCCAACGGACTCCTTCAAAGCGTCGATCATGTCAACGCGATCCATGGACACCCACAAGCTGACTACCTCGCGGAACTTCACAGTTGTAGTCCCTTCAACAGTTATAACTGGTTCAGAAAACCTCGTTTAAGTGCTATCTTTCACCTTGGTTGCATGAGTTATAAACCCACGTATATAACTTTATATAAATGTTAAGAGCCACAACTGCACAGAGTCTTCAGATGCAAATCAATTCTGGATACCCTCCCAATCACACGCCATTGCCAAACATACAATCGAGATATGAAGATTGGATATTCATGGGCATGTTTTAGGAACATTGGTATGACGTATTTGGGTACGTCTGAAAGTGCGCTATGTTCCGAAATAACATTATTTTTTTGTCGAGAGGAATACATTTCTGTTTTTTCATTATCAAATTGAGGGTTATTCTATGTTCAAACAGACATTGTTAAACCAAATGGTTTCACCAGAACAATGACGAAATATTGGTGCGATGTCCATATCTACGGAATTTTCTGCAATGTAAATTGTACAAAAAAGAACCTGAAAAATCTGGCCGTTTTCCCATGGTGTCCATTGACTCATTCCGGAAGATTGTCCTGATTTTTCAGAATTTTGACCAGACTTTCAATCTCCTGTTTGATTCTATGTTTCGACATGGTTCGACCGTTGCCAGCTTGACAACTCTGTGGCAAGGTGCTAGAATCTGCTAGAAGGATGCAGCAAGGTCAATTGACTTCCGACGTGCCTCCTATTGCGGTGGCAGGTCCATGGGTTTTGGAACTTCGAACAGGACATGGGGTCCCTACAGAAGTGGAACGTAGGGGTCAGCTGCCGTCTGTTCTTTTTCGACAGCGTTGTCGCTGGGAGACCTGGTGACCGATTCTTGCACTGGCAATGCACTTGAGCGGGTTCACCTCAATGTATATAGCCCTTGGACACTTTTTTTGAAGTCGCAGTCTCTCTCGCATCTGTCCTTATGACAAGGCTGACCTCGCCAAACTGCCCACATCCGGGCAATTTGCACGGTGTGAAGCTCCTACATTTGCACAACAGCAATGCTGTCTGCCGAAAGTAAGAAAGGCCTGGAAACCCTTCCATTCACACTGCTAGCAACCAACTATATATCAACCCCCAACTATTATTATAGCAATATAATATATATATATATATATATATTATATATATAATATTATATAATTCTATATATCCCAATTATTGCTCATTCAACCCTCAACTATCCCACGCCCCATTTTATGATTGATGGAATCCCATTTCTGGATAGCCGCTAGTGTATTCTTTCCAAGTAGGCTCACAGAAAATTCCTGGTGGTTAGATCTGGAAATGTTTATGGGGGTGTAAACCAAACAGTTGATCATATGTACAAATTTGAAGCCCTTAAGTCTCACATATGTATATGTATATGTATATGTATATGTATATGTATATGTATATGTATATGTATATGTATATGTGTATGTATGAATGTAATGTAATGTAATGTGATGTGATGTAATGTGATGTGATGTAATGTAATGTAGTGCAATGTATTGTAATGTATGTACGTAATGAATGAATGAATGAATGAATGAATGAATGAATGGATGGATGGATGAATGAATGAATGAATGAATGGATGGATGGATGGATGAATGAATGAATGAATGTATGTATGTATGTATGTGCATGCATGCATGCATGCATGCATGCATGCATGGATGGATGGATGGATGGATGGATGTAAGGATGTATGTATGTATGTATGTATGTGTATGTATATGTAAACATAATTATACATACATATATAAATATCCCCATGGACTGCTGCTGTTTTGCATGTTATTGTTCCATCTGGGTTTGTTCCAAATGATGGGCCCTCTGTTCTCTAAAGTCTTACGCATTTCTTTTTGGGAACCCCACCAGATAAAACAGATTCCCTATAGTTTCAATGGATTGGATTTCCCATTGGGAAAACCAAACTCATCGTCATCAACCTTTATGATTATCATCATCATCAAAAACCCAGGTAGTATAACTCCCGAAAATGTGGGGCTTTTCGGTTCTGTTTGTTGCTTTATAAACCCCGTTAAGTTTTAAGTACCACCAACAAATAGTTATACTTATTGGGGTTGTTTGAACCAACTTAGCTATTGTAAACGGGGGCCCCACATGCTAGAACAACCAGTAAACCAGGGTATTTTTAATGGTTAATTAAATCACAATGTTCCTATGGTTTTCCTATGGCTTCCTATGGTTTCCCATGGTATTGTTAATGGTTCAAGTGGTTCAGCTTCCCCCTAAGGCTTCCGACCTTCCTCGGCCGCAGCCAGGACCGTTCTTCAGCGCTGGACGACAAGTGCGCCAAGCGAGACATCAGAACGTCACCACAGGAGCTGTACCTAGCAGCAAAAAGGATAATGGGTATTGTTAATAGTAATATATAGTATATGGTATCTAATGGGTATATATATATGTATATATATATATATGTATATATTATGTAAATATATGTGGTATCTAATGTTCAAATAACCCACACCGATAATCTAGGTGGTATCTAAGTATCCACACCAACACTTAGATAATCAGGGTATTATATAATATTATCTAGGATAACCACACACACACTCATGTGGTATCTAAGTATCTAAGATTGTCTAAGTACCTATGATAATATAAGATTATACAAGTAATGCGGCTAAAACAATGCCATAAACCATCCCCCAAGTCACCATAAATAGCTTGGTATGGTTACCATTACCACATGGGTGGTGTATTCTCGTTTGACCCATTAATGAAATGCCATGGGATGAGAATGCTTATGGGATACCGCCATCAATCATAAGGATACCACAAACCCACTTGCAACTAGGGGGCCCCACATTGTACGTTTACACAATTTAACTGATACAATTTCACAACACCCAGCCCGGTACAAAGTGTGTCCTTTTGGTAAAAATAGGTTTGGGCCGATTTGGTCTACCATCTATCATCATTTAGCCGTTAAAGGATGTTAAAGGGGTAAACCGGTAAACCATGGTAAAGCTTCAAACCCCTCTGTTTTCATCAACCAACCAATGGGAAAGCCGGACACCTATGGCCAGGCCTGGCCAGCTCGCCGCTCTTCGCTAAAGCACGCAAGATGCTATAGACCTCGATGATTGGTCGGATCAAAAGCGATGGGTCGGTGGATACCTATGATTATGTACTGACCACTAATATAGGAACCATTCAATAATAGTAATAAGTAATGTAATGATATTCTCAATAGGTTTTAAAGTAATAGTAATACCATACTTATACATTGATATCGTTCATAGGTATTATAAGTAATGTATATTGCTGAGTAAGTGACAGTAATACTGATACTCGGCTATTATAATATTATACATATCACTTATTACCATCACTCAGCAATATTTGATAATGTGATGATAATAATAAGGGTAATCCGACCAATTGATGATTCAATATTGGTTCAAAAATCCTAATGGGGAGTTTCTATTGGTCAATTGGTTTGTATTGACCAATATACAAGTATAAGAACCATTTAATAATAGGGATTACAGATGATTACAGTATATTTTGGAAAACATGATAATGAGGATTACTCATCAACACTGGGGACTGATCCACACTGAATAGGTGTTGCTTCCCATTAAATTTACAACGATATACTAATAGTACACCATAGATACATGTTCGATCATATAACAACATATAATTGGTCATGGTTGATTTATATGTTCAGCTGCTTAGTACCTTCTGGGAAGGTAACATATTTCTGGAACAAATACCCATTTGTAGACAGTTTACCTATATATTTCTCTCTTGTACGCATGCCACTGTCCATGGCTATGTTGGAGTACCAAAGTACACAGTGAGGGATAAGATGGTGGATCTACAGCTTGGATTTGCCAATAGGAAATTACCAAAATCTACAGTTGAACGCATTACCCTCTGGTACGGCACATGGCATCACATGGCCCATTTCTAGATAATTTACCTACGAAATATGGTGATTTTCCAAAGCTATTCTTAATCTCGAGAGGGTGCCAACTTCTAACTGGGAGATGCGAGGGATGCAGGACAACACCACTGATGATAGGGAATATCATCAGGAAAACTCATTGTACCAACCCAAAATCGGTTGATACCCTCCGGTAATCAAACGTGGCAATTGGAAATCCACTAGAAATGGGGGTTTCAATAGGAAAATCACATATAAATAGTTTATTTTCCAGCTAGCCATGTTTGATGACACCGGAGGGTTCCAATCGGGTTCCATCCCACACCGAGAATCGATGGTGATGAAAAAAAACATGGCCAATCTTTGGTACCCTGCATGTATGACACAAAACTTTCCATGTTATCTGGTCCAAATATTCTATATACACTATCAAACATTGAACAGGTCAATACATTTCTCAATATTCCTCCATATTTTTAAGGTTCATATAAATGGCGGTGTTCAAACAAAAGAGGGTTACCCCATCATCCAGTCGTCATGGATGACCATAAAAATGTATTGAATCCCACGGTTAAACCGACTGGGCTAACCCCATGACTTAACCATACCAACCATCTGTTATACCAACCATCTGTAGAACATAGATATATTTGGGTAAATGAAATAATATTTCACTAACCTGAATAGTGCGGCCATTTTGGGATGATTCCCCGAATCCTAACTATGATTATAGTGAGGGATAACAGGGTTCGGTCGTTATAATTTACCCAAATATATACCAACCATCTGTTATCTGATATGTCATATCTCCCCCTATACCAACCATCTGTCCATCTGTCGCCACCTCGATGGGCTTGAGATGCGCCGCCAAACCTTGTGCTTGAAAGGCCAAGGACGACCAGGCCTCGAGGATCGTTGTTTTCACAACCAAAATATGGAGGGAGAACTAGATCACGCAGGGTGGGCACCGTGAACTGTTTGGTACAGTTAGGGCCATTTACCAGTTATAAGTGGTTATAACTGGGATTATACTTATACATTCTATAAATGGGGTTATAAGTACTTAGAACTGATAAATGGCCATAACTGTTAAAAAAAAAAACGATAGACACAATATCTCCCGTAAACTCTACAAAAAATCTAAACCAAGCTATCTGTGGTGCCCCACCTTGCAAGTAATAATGGCTAGTGTAAGGGTATCTGTGCCAAAATCGCCCATATTGTTATGATTGATTTCGTACCATGTACCATCCAGCAAACTAACACCATGACCAGGAAACTCCACCATGAGATATTTTCCGAAGGGGAAACAACCATGGATTTCCATCGATTTCCATAGTTATGTTATTGGAGACCAGCTGACAGGATCAAAATATGCAAACATGGGATACCTCCTGTAATTTAACATAGCTACTGAACATGGCCCACTTATAGTTGATTTACCTATTAGAGATGGTGATTTTCCATAGCTATGTTTTTTCGTTTACCAAAGGGTATCAGTTGGGAAAAAATACTCACATTCATCGACATTTTCTTGGAGGGGCGAACAAAAACGGGATTTGTATACCCAACAAGATGCTATGGCGGTGTCTAGAAACTGGAATTTGCACATGTTAATACAATGTGAGGCCCCCCCAGTTATAAGTTGGTTTATAAGCCCCAGTAACTATAGTTATAATTACCATAAACCATAGTTATTGGAGTTATAAACCAACTTAGCTATTGAACGGGGGCCTCACATTGTAGAACGATGTGATAATTTCAGGACTGACCTACTTTATGGGCCATGGGGTAAATGCTGGCAACAAAAAATCCAAAACAATACTTCGAGTATATGTATGGGAATGGACATAAGGAAAAAACATAGAACATAAACAATAATGATGCATCCATTTTTATGTATGTGTATATACCGCTATATCATCTCGATATCTAGTATCATGTGGTTGGGAAACTAGTAGCTCCTTGGCTCATACCCCTCCTTAGCTCCCACCTAAGCAACTCCACCTAACCCTCTGTCGCACCTTTATGCTGCTTGGTTAATAAAGGTTCCCTGAATGCATTGTGATACTCCCCAATATATTGGATAGTATACTTCTCTAGAATCATCCACTGACTACCATTCATTAGTTATACACTTCTATCCCAATATTTTTTTTCATGGTTCAAACCCCGTAAATATTGGTTAAATCCCCACCATATGGTGGTTAACCAATATTCTAAAAGGAATATAACCCATGTCTGGCGTGTGCTTACATCCCCACTAGTTGGTTATATCCCTATTTAGAATGTCTTAAAATGGTGGATCCCAAAACCATAGGTTTCAATACTAAAACGGCCTAATGACTTGGATGATTTGGGGGGTACCCCTATGACTTGGGAAAACTTCCTTTTTATGAACCTAAAACATTTGGAGAATACATATTGTCCCCACTAAGTGGTTATTCCACTCATACCCCAAACGTACTTCCTTAGAAGGTACGGCTGGATCCATAGGGTATATACACCATATATACCATATATACCACATATTCCATATGTATATATGTATATATATATACATATCTGGATAAAGTGCAATAATTCACTAACCTGAAATCAGGCCAACCACGGGATAATTCCCCTTTCTAACCATCATTCCAGGGTTCGGGAGAACAGGGTTCGGTCGTTATAATTTATCCAAAACTATATATCCATGGCGGTACGAGATAGTTTATTTGGAAGCATCAAAAAGGATCTAATCCACTTAAGTGGGATGAGCCACCAAGTGATTCCACTCATCTAAATATCATTGGATTGGTTTTTGTGGGAAAAGGCTCACTGGAAACCCATGGGTTTTTACCATGAAGATCATGAGGCTTTCCGAAGTAACTTTTCCTGTAAACTCCAATGAAAATATGAAGGATCCCTAGGTCACCACAGGATGATTTGGGGGTACTCCGATTCCCTAAAATAAAATCTGGTTTCCTGTAATTTGTCCCAAGCCTCACCCATTTTCTGGCAGGATTTTCCATGAAATAAACATAAAACCATCCAGCTATTGGAGATCCCCCCATTTCTGGAACCCCAAAAAAAGACCAGATATTTCTGGATCTTCTGAACAAGCCTCACCAATTTTGTGCATCCAGCGAGCTTGGAGATCCCTCATATTTCTGGAACCCAACAAAAATGGCTTACTACTGTGGATGGAAGAAATCCTGCAGCAGTTAATACAATGTGAGGCCCCCCAGTTATAAGTTGGTTTATAAGCCCCAGTAACTATAGTTATAAGTACCATAAACCATAGTGACATTGGAGTTATAAACCAACTTGGGGGCCTCACATTGTAGGTGGTGCACATCCCATTATTTATAGGCTTTCTACCATCCAAAGTGGTGCAGGATTTCTTCCATCCACCGTAGCAGCCACTGTGCTGCCTCCGCCAGCAGGCTGCGCTGCGACTGTTCGGTGTTGACACCGCTTGCGCGCCGCAGCAGGCGGCGCGCGAAAGGCCCGAGCTCAGAGGCCTGAACCGGGGGAAGCTGTGCCCGGGAGGGACTACAATGGTCCCAATACCATAGGAAAATCCTGGGAAAACCATAGGAAAATCTTTTATGGCCCTATATTGCCCTTACCAGGTATAAATGGAGTTATAATTTCTGAAACTAAGGTGAACAATATAACTCAAATGAATTCAAATGATTTTTTTTGAGCCAATTACAGCTGTTGAGGGCTGTAAGTGTAATCACTAAGAAAAAGCAGGCACGTAGTTTATCACATTATTTAAGAAGGAATTTACTGTTCTATCTTTTGCTATATGTGTATCTGGTTGAAAAAATATGAGTTCGTCAGTTGGGATGATTATTTCCAACTGAATGGACAAATAAAATTAATGCTCCAAACCACCAACCAGGTATATATGTGTTCATTCACACTATAGACTAATTATAAGGATTTAACTAACCTTTGAGGATTAAACATGATCGAAGCACACATCAACCACAGCTCACCAATTTGGATTTAATTCGGCTAATGGGTTGACGGTGGATATATGGAAGTAGTTAAGGTGGAGGTACTTGATGGACACCACCTTGTATTTGGTGCTGAGATTACCAGGAAGTTGATGACAGGTATGAAGTATGAAGCAACAAAGATGGAGAATTCAACAAACATGGTGATTTACCCAACTTAGAGCTTGTGATAACTAGCTAATAAGTAGTTGGTAAGTAGGTGATCTGCCACGTCCACTTGATGGTGATATATCCCAGTTACTATCCACTTGATGGGCGCAAATTCAGGCAAGATCCAAGGTTGGAAGAGGGAACTTGGATGGACAAGGGAGTGCAGGTTACAGTAACTGGTATTTGTGACTGGACTGGGTATGTTTTTGGTGCCTGGTTAAGAACGGGATTCCCATCTCATGGATTATGATAATCCCAAACATATTGGATAGTATAACATAGTATAACCACTACAATCATCAACCAACCGTCATTTAATCATGTTTAATCCAGTTTCGTGATTGAAACCTTGAAGCCAGTGATGATCAAATCTCCGTTAATATAGATGTCTTTGTTCCCCTTAAGAGCCAACCTAAGGGGTTCATTGTGTTCATTCCACTGGTCACATCCGGAGCATGTCAAGCACGTCCTGACCCAAGCTTTGATCTCATCTGGATCGGTACAGTCAAAACCCTTTACCAATCATGAATCCCAGATGCTCCATGGTGCTGGAATATTTACCAACATCTGCCCAACATAAATCACCCAGTTTTGTAGGTAAATATACCATAATTACATGGATCCTATGGGACTGGTATTTCGGGCCACAACTGTAGTCATGTGTGCGGCCGATGTCTTGTTGTAGCAAAACTGCAAAAGTGTGCAGCTCCGTCCACGCACTGCTGTGGAACACGTGAGGTCGCTTCTGCCGAAGTGCGCGCTTTGATAGCTGGACAGGGTAATCACCTCAAATTTCAAAACATGATCCAAAACTGGGGGGAAACAGTACATTCAGCATGCTTCCAAGTTGATCATATGAATATGATCTCTACAACCCCCAACGGATTCTATAAGACAGGGCTTGTACAAGAAGGGACTTGTCACCGCGACTCGACAACAGTACCTAGTAACTGGTTAGTAACCTTAGTTTGTAAGTCCCCATTTCGTAGGGTTATCCCGTCTATAAATGGCTAATAATCAATGTCAAATATTATTGCTATGAAAATTAACGACTAGCGGTGACTAGCGATTCGCGAGACGATCCTCCAAGTACCCCTGCTGATCAATATTGATCATCTAAAACATGGTAATACGGTATAACTGGAAAAAATGGTAATGGGTAAAAGTGGGGCACAATTTAAGTGGTTCTGCAGTGACTGCCCAACAGTTATGGCTATGGAATTCTCCAAGTAAGGTGGCCTTAAATGAGGTTTTCTGAGCCAGTTGTCACTGTCAAAGGGACCAAAACTGCACTATGTCCCATCATATTCTATCTCATATCCTCCATATCCCCCTCTCTCTATATGTATATATACACATATACATACAATATAATAAAATATATTATATACCATTATATACCTATAAAATACCTGACTACATCCCTGTTGGTCATCCGATTATATCCCCCCATCATGGTTCTTAAAGAATCCCATCCCCTTTGGTATTAAACAGCCCTATCTTCTAAATAGAGCTTTCCTAAAATGGAGGTACCCCTTTTCATCATCCATTTTATCTGGTTGGTGGTTGACCTACCCCTCTGAAACATAATAGTCAGTTGGGATGATTATTCCCAATATATGGGAAAATCAAACATGATCCAAACCACCAACCAAGTATTCTCGAATTTTCCATGAAATAAACCATCCAGCGAGCTTGGGGATTGACCATTTCTCGGAATCCCCATATAGATGACCTCAAGTTGCCATTCGCCTAAGGAAGCCTTGGATGTGACACCATTTATGGAAACCTCCATATATACGTATACCATCATATACCCTACAGGATGGGCCCCCCCAGTTATAAGTTGGTTTATAAACAATTTTAACCCCCATTGACTATAGCTATATATATCTACCATAAACCATAGAATTCAGCTACTTATAAGGCAACTGAACGCTATCTTGGGGGCCCCACCTGCACGCATAACATCTTAAGAAACTGTTTTGTTTTTGCTAGCCCACTGGGATGAGCTACCAAGTAGGCTGTTGTACTCTTTTACCATCCATTACAATCATGATTGTCCAAGGATGGGCTTATATTATATATAATATTGATCATGTTTAACCATCGTTTAACCATTATTATAACCTGACATGGGCTTCGTTCCACAACGGCGCTCGTTGAATCCCCACCTCCAAGTCGAAGGCATTCCACGCGGCGGACCCCGGCGTTTCGGCTCGGGGCGCTTTGCTCGGCGGGCCCGAACGACGGTTCGCACGGGGCCTGGAGCGCAGCAATGTGGAGGAGATGGAGATGCCATGGGAAGACTATGGGAAAAACGTGGAAAACCATAGGAAAATGGTGATTTAACATGATTTAAATGATTTAACCTTTAAGAATTCCCCGGTTGATTGGTTGTGGTACAATGTGCCCCAGTTTGTTGGCTCAGTTGGTGAACATAACTCCAATTTCACCAGGACTTCTGGTAGATATATACCTAGAGTTAATGGGGCTATAAACCAACTTACAACTGGGGGGCACCACATTGAGAGAGAGAACGAGAGAGAAAAAAAACATTGTGACCGGACGGTTTCGTTGATCTGTGACCAATCAAGGGGCTTTGAAAGCTCTCCCCAAGGTCCATGAGTCGGCGGAAAAAATCCATCGGATAGAGTGCATACTTTAGAAACATGAAAGAAGAGAAACCTGTGTATTGTCCTTATGAAGTTGCAATACACATCATCTTCACACCACCAACCACTTACCAGCTGCAAAAGCATCTCACATCCTCCTGACACCGAGTTTGTCAGGGAAATGCCGCAAAAGAAACATATCTGTGGAGTATTGAGTAACTTTGGGCGGCAATCTGCCACTGGTGAATAAATTACAAACTGTGGTTGGTTCAATCTCAATTACTTTTACTTAAAATACGTTGCTTTTGTTTTTTTGATCGGACAAGTCTTCATTTCAGTTATTCTTACTAAAAATACATTGTTTGGTTTTGCTGATCGGACAAACTTTGCATTAGATGCCAACTTATGTCGGTCAAATGTCCAATTGTGTTGTTCTTATATCCTTCTTTTTTGCAAATCACATGTCAAAACCCTCGTGCCCTAGGTACCCTAGGTCATAGCTGGTTAATGGATGGTTATTCCATGTTATTTCCCCCATATGGTAAATTTTCATGTTTTGACCATTTTGACCCATCCCCATGTTTTTGTAGCTATATACCTAGAATATTGATGATTACATAACCATCATTTAAACCACAAGTAAATCATTGCAATCATTCCAAATCATATGTTCATGATGGTTGATACACCGGTTCATAGCTATATAAATGTTAGATGATAATCTTCCATCATTATAATCATCATAAAGCTTTAGGAAACACCATCAAAAAAAAACATTATATCTCTCATATTGATCCCATTAAATCACCATTTGATGGTGAAACCTCCATATCCCACCATCACATGTTTATTCGTCATTGAAAAACCACCGTTTCACACGGCTCGAAAAATCTGGAAAGACGCCGCGCGACAGTGTGCCTGGGATATGGTCCACTGCCACGTGGTGTTGCACTACTGCTACGTCCAGCACGTAGCCAGCTTCGAAACATGGCATAACTTCTGCGATGAAGCTTGAACTTGTTTGAAGTATATATATGTATATACATTATATCTGGGCAAAATAAAAATCGAATAATTCACTCACATGAGATAAATAAGGAATAAGGCCATTTTGAGATGATTCCTCTTATTAACCATGTCTCCAGTGAGGGAGAACAGTGAGGTCGTGATGAAATTTGCCCAGATGGCTTGGTGTTTTTTTCGTTAAACAGTTTGCTAACTGGAAAAGGCCCACAATTTTTTGATAGCGGGAATTATCATCTATAAATATCCATAAATGGCTTACTGGAGGGCAACCACTACTTCAGATGGTGTGGCTTGGTGGTTTAGGGGCTCTGGGGTTGCAAAACCTCCCTTTGGGCACTTGTGAAAGGATTGGATGGTTGTACCTCACTTGCGAAATACACAGACTAGTCAGATATCCACTGATTCCCTGACTGGTGCTCAAACCACCCAGCGGATATGCTTGTATAGTGCATGGATAACCCCAAAGAAGGCAATACTTGTCACAGCTATACCCGAAAATATCCATGAACGTCTTGTTTTTTCTTATTCATACATTTGCCTCCCAGAAGGCTATGGGTTCCCATCCATTGTGATTCAAACACGTTGTGAAACTATGGTTGGTGTTCCAATGACAGCCCCGGCGTAGCTGCGTTGAAACTCCATGCTGAAGATATGACTGAATCTTCGCGGCAAAATTGTTGGTCATCTGTTTGTGAATGCACCAACTGGAAGTTTATAGCTAAGCACAATGTTTCATTTAAATTTCAGCGTGGTCACATCCAAATCACTACATAGTGTCCTCTGGTCATCAAACATGCTGGAAAATTCACTATTTATAGAGATTTTGTCATTAGAACCGTCTTTTCTAAGGCATTTTCATTGATTTTCCACATTGAAACCTTCTTTTCTAAGATATTTTCCAGCCACGTTTGATGACACCGGAGAGTACGGGCCGCTAAAACCTTGACAGCCACATTTGAATGTCTGAGGCCATCGGAAACGGCGACGGTCGCGAGTCGCAAGGGCACCCCCAGTTCCAAGTTGTTCATAACCAATCTAGGTACAAACATACATATATATATATATATATTTATAATGTATTAATATATATATAATAACAATAAAAAAATATTTTTTAATAATAATAATAATAATAATATAAATATATATATATATATATATCTATGATAATATATATCTATCTATGATAATATATATCTATCTATATCTATCTATCTATATATATAGATATATCTAAATATTATAATGTATATACATATATACATATTATAATATATAAATAAATATATACATACGTATAGATCTACCACAAATCCTTATTATTGTCCCTTTACTGGGTAGGAAATTCACTCGCAATGACCGGCAGCATTTTTTTTTAGTGGACCAACTTGGACTCTGTATGCGAAAACCATAGGAAAATTGTGATTTATCGCATGGTACATGGGGATTTAATGAGTTATACCCTCTGGTTATTTAACATAGCCATGGAAAATGGCCCATTTATAGATGGTTTACCTGGGTGTACCTATTAAAAATGGTGATTTTCCATGGCTATGTTAAATAACCAGATAGTAGCCGATTTATAGTAGCTAAGTTCAAGAACACATTAATGGGGTAATAATGGAATAATTGGGAGAATGGGATACACATTGAATAATGACCTAGAATAACAATGGGTCCCACAAAAGAAAGTTGGTTATTTTAAAACTCCAATGTCACTATGGTTTATGGTACTTTTAACTACAGTATAACTACAGTTAATGGGTTGTATGAAGCAACGAACTTAACTCCTATGGCCCAAAAAACAGTAATGGCCATGGGATTATAACATATTATAACATTAAAACATATTTAAACATAATATAACATATTAAAACACATTAATACAGTATAACTCCTGCAGCTGGTTGGCAATATCACTTAAATGATGTCAGTTGCCCAGTGGCGTCTTGAGCACTGTCCATCCCTCCGCTTGGTTCGTGATGCTTCCACAACCGGTTTTTCATATCAATTCATATCAAGGCACGACGGTTTTTCAGTGTATAACTGTATAACTGGTTGGTGGTTGACCTACCGCTCTGAAAAATATGATTTCGTCAGTTGGGATGATGATTATTCCCAAATATGGAAAAATAAAACATGTTCCAAAACACCGACCAGATAACTAGTACAGTGTTGGCCCGGGTTATAACAGTTGTAGGTACCATTTATAGAATGTATAATCCCATTGATAACCAGTTCAAACTCATAAATGGCCATAACTGTATCAATGATGGAGCCAAACAGAATTGTCAACCAAACACCCAAAACTTCCAGATCTACCCCCCATTTAAGCGTTCCCCTTCCTCAAACCACCATTCAACTAGAGTCTACTGGGCGTTGCTCAACGAACACAGTATAGATCCTGGAAACAGTTCATAGAAAAGGAATGTGAAACACTCCATTGGTCCATCATTCAAATTTAAACATAGCTTTGCCCCCTAAAAGTTGTGCATTATTATTCTTATTATTATTATTGCTCCCCTAGTTCCATATATCTTGCCATTTTTACCATACTGAAATTGGAGTTATATAAAGCTCTGGCCTGCATGGCCTGGGCCAAATAATTTCGTCTCGCTAAACCCAGCGATGGTTTTTCGCCAATGATATCCAGTTCTACAATGTGAGGCCCCCGGCCACGATAGCCATGGGAAATGGCCCATTTATAGAGGTTTACCTATTAAAAATGGTGATTTTCCATGGCTATGTTAAATACAATGTGAGGCCCCCAAGATAGTTAAGTTGGTGCAAATAACTCCAATAACTATGGTTTATGGTACTTATAACTATAGTTACTGGGGCGAATCTCAACCAACAAACATCACTGGGGGGCCTCACATTGTAATCCCACAAATCCACATGGCCCCCAACAGCATCCGAATCCATCCCATCTGCGATCTGACTACATGGGGCCTGTATTGCAAGTGGCACCAGCGGCACAGATGCACTTTATGCACTTCACCAAGTTTAGTTACCATCTGGTTATGACTAACAGTTCGCCATGGTATAGATGGCCCATTGAAATAGATGGTTTACCGGTTTACCTACTAAAAATTGTGATTTTCCATGGCTATGTTATAGTTTACCAGAGGGTAAATACATTTAAAATTGCCAGTTTTCCTCTTAAACATGCCCAAGTGAAAGGAAATGTTGTGGCTTCCCGGTGTGACAAAACATCTCTGTAACACTTTAACAATGTTTGGGTACAACTAACCAGCAGTTAACAACAATTTCCGCAAGGTGGGGCAAACCAATGGCTAAGTTGGTTTCAAACTGCACTAAGGGGTTGTAAACCAACTTACAACTGGGCCGCAGCTCTGTTGTGTGTTCAACACTTGAGCCAACCGATCAACCCACATCAGAAATTGCCTGTCCGACACTCCGACACAGCCTGAATTTGGATCTGTCTTTGATACCTCCACTAGTATCCCGTGTTGGCCATGACCTGATGTGGAACCTGTTGCGTCAACTTTTCTCTGTCTCATCAACCAGTGAAAAGCAAGGTCTAACTAGACTCATACACCATGATTGTGCTAAATGTATCATATAAATTCACTAATTTTTCATATTCATTGGGAAGTAGCCACTTTTCAGGTTAGTGTATAACCCAATGTATAACCCAAAATAAATTGTGGGGAATGTATCATATTCACTAACCTGAAAAGTGGCTACTTTGCGATAGTTACCCCTACATTCAATTAAAAAAAACGCCTCTATTGGGGATGGTTTATCATTGGCTTTACGACAATATTCCTTTATGGGTTTGTCTGAAAGTATGGTACGTCCAAATCCATTCGTAACTGGCATGTTCCCTAATAAAGCCATGCAATTTAGAAACTATTTTCAAATTTCAGACAAACCCTATATGCCAAGTCCAAACATTCCGACATATTCCAAAATTGGTCTAATGTATACCCCAATTACCCCAATCTATAAATATGTCCCAATTATAGTAACATATACTCCCAATTAATCCCTATGAATCTAAATACCTCCTGAGAAAGCGATTTGGGTATGATTTAGGGGGTCAAGTACCATCTGTGAAGGCCTTTGAAACCAAAAGTAAATCATCTACCAAACAAATCCAAACATGTGGTTTTGTCTAGAGTCTAGAATAGCCCATTTCAACCATTAGTTAATCATCATTTTCCCTATTTAAACATATGAAGGTTTCCTAAAATAGGGTACCCCCAGATCACCCATTTTAAAAGGATTTCCCTTATAAACCAACCATTTTTGGGATTCACCATTCCTGGAAATCCCTACATAGATGACCACAAGTTGCCATACGTTCGCCTAAGGAAGCCTTGGATGTGAGACCATTTATGGAAACCTCCATATATATATACACAGTACATATACCATCATATACCCTACTTATAACATCTTAAGAAACTGTTTTTTTGCTAATCATCAAGGGTATAACCATCAAGGGTATAACCCATTCCAGCGAGCTGGTGGCACCGCTAAACTGTCGTTGGAACTCCACCGCCTATTCTGCGAGGTTGCTGTGCCGCGTTGTAACCCGTTGTAACGCAAGCATCACGGGGACATGACATATCCGGGAAAACTATGGGATTATATAGGTAGAACTGACATAATCATTTTTTTCAAACATACAATTATTTTAAAGCGTTTGTCTTTTTTTTTTCCGTGCGAACCATAAGGTTATAAGATTGTCCAGGATATCAAAGATTGATTAAGAATTAGTAAGATTGGATGAATAATGATTGATAATCGCTAATACTACTTATACATACTGTGGATGGACGAAAACCAACATGGGGACATATCTGGGAAACAAATAGGATTATATAGAGTGTAACTGAAACACACTAGGTATGTTGATGAATTTCCTAGGGAAACCATAGGATTATATAGGATACCAGTATGTACCAGTGATTGATCAAGATCGAATTATTCACAATGGTAATGGGTTAATAATGGTTGATGATTGCTAATACTACTTATACATCCTGTGGATGGAAGAAAACCATGATGGGAATATATCTGGGAAAACTATGGGGTTATAAAGGGTAGAGCTGATGTAACCAAGCATACTATGTTTTTAAATGAATGTTCAAAGATTATACAGGATATCAACGATTGATTAAAACTTATTCACAGTCGATTAATCGTGATTGACAATGGCTAACACTACTTATACATACGTACTGCGGATGGAAGAATACCATCATGGGGACATATCTGGGAAACATATAGGATTATATAGGGTATAATTGATATAACTACCAAAGATACTATGGATTTTAATGGATTCTAAGTACAATGTGGTGCGACCCCTAAGTGATCATGCTTGTTGTGTGTGTATGGGATTTATTTTGGAGTTATAACATGTTATAACCAACCCAACAAGAATCTGGACTTCAAGCATATACAATATGGTGCACCCCTTTTATGTATCTTGTTTGGTAACCCCATTTGTATATGAAGCAACTTAGCGAACAAAAAGGGGCCAACCGTCGGGATTCAAGCGTCATCTACAGGGGCTTTAATCAACCGCGCATGGTGATATGATTGATTTGATTGTAAATGGTTTATAACCCTTTGAAATTAACCAGGTGATAGGGTTTTTTTGATTCCAATACAAACCATTTACAACCACTAGAAAAGGCATTAGCTAATCAACCAGGTATTTTAAATCTCCCGAACGTAATCTAAACCGTTTATAACCCAAATAGGCCCAAATAGGGGTTATAACCCATTAGATTTCGTTTAGTCACCAGGTTTTTAACCCAATAAACCCGTTATAACGCCTTATATGGTGACCCCCGGTCTTTTTTGGGAAGCCCTGGAACCGGGAAAGCCGGGAGAGCCGGGATCTTTTTGAAGGAGCATCCCACTGAGGAAGCCTATGGATCCAGCCGTACCTTCTTAGGAAGTGGGACTGGGGTATGATGACTAGGGGGTTAGCCGTACCTTCTCAGACAGTGGCCATGGATCCATAGGGATAGTTATACCATAATTGATAATTGAATATAACTGATAAGCTGCATATACTTATGTTATACATAATAGAATATACCTAATATTTATAGTTATACCATCATTGATTAGAATTTAGACGTATGATTGTGGCGACGTATTCACCACCATTTATAGATTGGATAACCCCACGAAATGGGGACGTACTAACTAGGTTACTAACCGCTCACTAAGCGGAATGTTTCTCCAAGTATATCATTGGGTATATTCTGGGGAACATATGTGGTTGCATTATCGGACAGTTGTCCAGATATTCCATGTTTGGGTTACCAAGTGGAATGATCTCCTAAAAAGTAGATATGGTTACTATGACATGGTTATTATGATATCCATATAGCTACTATTATAAATCCCGTAAGGTTCACTTATGATGATTAGTTTGTATGTTTATTATTAGCTAACTCACTCATCAATCTCTTCACCCCACAAGTCAGCACCCCCTAAAAACGATGCTAAAAACCAACGGTAATTTCCACAGTGGGAGCACATTCACCATGCGGGCGTGAAACAAAATCAACGGGGGAATGGGATTATCCATATAGATCATTACTATCCATATCCAAATATAGGGTGACTCTATACTTGATTCCATAATTAAACCATTTGTAATCATTTAAAATCAATCATAACCATTTACAAACCATTCATAAACCCTGTCATCTCAACAAAGACATGGCTGGTTTCTCCACAAACACATTCAGAGCGCCTGCTTGGGGATGAGACGGATCAAATCTCCCACGTCTGCTTTGTGGATCAACACGAAGATGCCCTGCGTGGTCGGCCCATGGATTTAAGCAACGATGGAACCAGAGTTATGGCCCAAAATACCAGTTGTAAGTAAGGGAAAACCATATGAACACTGGGATACATCTATTGTTGATGCTACAGTTATGGCCATTTATCAGTTATAAGTACTTATAACCCCATTTGTAGAATGTATAATTCCATTTATATCCAGTTATAACTCATAAATGGCCATAACTGCAAGGAACATCTCTGTTTTTTTGAAGGCAACATGATGCTTTCATTTTTCTAGTAAAAACTCAAGTTATTTCTTTGGAGTGTATTTTTGGCTTTTAGGAAAACATCATGTTTCCGTTTCTCCAATGGAAATCACATTTACTACGTGGCTTCAGAATTCAAGTAGCCAAAAAGTGGCTCTAATAGAAACAAAACATGTGGATTCAGCCAATGCAAACGGGAATTTGATGAATTTCTACCCAGTAAATCAGACAATTTACTAGTGAGACCCAGGAGGTTTGCAACAACTATGTTTTCCCAATGGCAACCATTTGCACATCGATGCTGCCGTTCTTCAGCAGCTGTGGCGCTGTGGCACTTTGGCCAAGGCGATGTGGGAAGGGTAGGTGCAATGGACATATCACCATTAAGTGGAAGTAACATTATCAGCTAAAAATGATGAAAGAATTGGAAACAACACGATCATCAAATAAGAGCAAATACGACCATTGATAAGAAACATCAAACAATGATATAACCACTCTCATCAGCATAGGTTGCGGCAATTTACTGACCTGAAATAAAAAGGCCAGCATTGAAATGATCAGTGGGGGAACTGGGAACTTACACACAAATCATGTCCTTGTGCTGTTTAGGAGAAAACACAAGAACATTCTGCGAGGAAACACCCACTGTGTGGCTTGATCTCCCATTGACCAGTGACTATAGTACTTATTCAACATCATTTTCTCTATAGAGCTACCCTAATTCAATACTCAAAGAATCCAGTGTGTAATATTTGGGGGTTCTCCAGTCCTGTAGGAAACATCTGAGTTTTTGTTGGAGTTTAAGTCATCTGATTCACGGGACATTCCAGGGATTCACATGAAAGCTTGGGTGGTTCCATGTTGATGAAAGAGAACAACCTTTGAGGCCAGTGTCTACAATAAACAACAAGTAGGGCAAAGGCTGAGTATGGTCACCCAGAAACTTCGATAAACTGATGATCAAGGTCAATGAAGGTTTTAGTTCCAGTTCAACGAAAAGGCCCACGTTTGGTCCATATAATAAATTAAATGAAACATCAGAACCGTGTGTAAACTCGATCGACTGCGGGGTCCATGTTCAACCCCGCTGGGATTTTATTTGGTTAGCTGCAATTCACATGACATAACAGCTGTAGCCCAAACAAACATAAGATAATCCCGATTTGATTCCATTCATATCCCCATTAAATATCCTCATAAAATCCAACGGAAAACCAACATATTTTTGTTTCTTGAACTTCCCATTACTCCATGTTTCACCATTGAAAACGCCATAAAAAACACCATTAATCCTCAGTAACCACAATTGATCGCCATTAAACCAACGGTTTGTTCCATTTTTTGTTCGTTGTCTGATTAAATCCCATGAAAAATCCCCTATTTTTGCTCCAGTGACCGAGGTGGTCACGGGCACGTCACGGCAATCTCAGGTCGCGGGGCCGGAAGGCGCTGTGCCTGCGGAACATGAGGCCTGGGGGGATCAAGATCTACGTTACATTGTGAAATTCTCAGTTTTTTTCATACATAGTTGCATGTATACATATACAATACACATATGGAAATGTAATTATATTTCTATATATTATACATATGTAATGTAAAAATATATACATATATTATGTATGTAAAAATAAACAAATATATATATATATATATTTATATCTATAAAGGTATTTGCATATGTATATGTAGATGTATATGTATACAATATGTAAATATCATGTCCCGCGTTCCCACGTGGAGCATACACGGCACCTGCTGGGCGGGCTGCGCAGGGTGGCCGGGTGGGGCAACGGAGGCTCCTGGACGCTGGCCATGGGTTTTAATGGGTTAAATATCCATGGTTAATGACTGGTTGGTGGTTTCAACCCCTCTGAAAATTATTAGTCAGTTGGGATGATTATTCCCAATATATGGAAAAATAAAACATGTTCCAAACCACAAACCAGATGATGGCTGATGACTTTTAATTGGTTGTTAATTTCACGATCAATATTAAATGCAAATGTATATAATTATGGAGTTTTCCTGAAATGGGGGTACAGTGAAACCACTGTTTAAGAACCTACTGCAATAGGAACTTCAGGGGCTGGATTGCTGGATCCAACCCTTTCTGTCTGCTAATTGAAATAAGAACACCAGGGTACCCTGGTGTAGCCACTGGTTCTTATTCCCCTTTAAAGGGTATCAATAGACCAAACATTGATTGTTGACAAACAATAAAAGATAAATAAATATATATATGTTATATATGTTATATGAATATATGAAAGCATGGCGCGGGCCCCAAGGAGATTCGAGCCCTGATGCGGTCACAGGACAGCTTCAGCCTGACACCAGCCGGACTCACTCAAGGCCATCTGACCCCAGAACCTGCCCTTGGCTTGTGTTGGCATGTCTTGCCTGTGCTGCAATGTTTTGGGCCCTAAATTTAAAAAAAAATGTCGGGACCTACAAAGATTTTTCTTCCCCCCGCCTCCTTTGGAACCTAAAACCACGCCGAAATGAACTTTCAAGCCCTGGCATGATGGGATATCTGGCCCGTAGCTCTGTTTGGCCTGCACCTGAAAACACTTTTCGGGGCCTAAACATTTTTTTTCCAACCAACTCTTTTCTGAACCTAATACCATGCCAACATGAACTTTCAAGCCCTGGCATGGTGTGATATCTGGCCCTTAACTCTGTTTGCCTTGCACCCGAAAAAACTTTTCGGGGCCTAAACATTTTTTTTTCCAACCAACTCTTTTCTAAAGCTGGAAGCACTATTTATACCGAATGCTAAATTAGGGATACCATTTAAGAACTAACCCGTTAAGAATTTGAGGGTACCCTCGTTCATAATTCCAATATGTTCCGCCTATAGCGCTTCAGAACCCCAGGGTATGCTGGAAAATTCTTAATCGGTTCTTATCTAACGGTTCCACTGTACCCCAAAATGGATGGTTTATAAGGGAAAATCCAAGCCTGTGATGGCAGAAAAAATGACAACTGCATCTGAATCTGACTGCTTGCGACGTCTGTCGTGGTAGTCCTTCGGAGTGGCAAGATCAGGCAGCCCAAGTAAGTTCGCAATTGAATAATGCAAAGGGTGATGCTGCGCTACTACACGTGCTTAAGATACAGCACACATCCAAAGAGTGCTGCGTCCATTCAACGACTTTCTTTCAAGGCAAAACTTGTTCAAAGTACTGCTGCATCTATCCCTTTGAAAGAAATAGTGCAATCTTTAAAAGAATGCCCCACATTTTTTTGCAATATGTCCGATACTCTTTCAAAAAAGTACTGCATCCATTTAAGGACTTTCTTTAGAGGTAAGACTCTTTCAATGTACTACTACTGCATCTATTGACGCATTCTACGACACAGAAACAACACATTATTTTACAAATACTGCATCCAATGGCCTCTACGACGCATTCTGCCCCACTGGCCTCATCTATTTTACGCAATGTGTCCTGTGTCCGGTACTCTTTGAATCACATACTGCATCCAATGAAGGACTTTCTTTACAGGTAAGATTCTTTTGATGTCCTGCAGCATCTATTAAAGCATTCTGTTACAAAGCAATGTTGCATAAATACCCCAGCATTCCCCCAAAGTATCCAAAAGTGGTTTCCAGGTACTTATATAGTTTGTTGAATATGTCAAACGTAGACAGGAATGTGTAAGATTCCAAGGTTTGCAAAGAAATTGCTAGAGATAGAGCAGGAAAGCGCTGCAACAGCTACTGTAATTTTCAAGTGCATAAACATCACAGCACATCCGTTATCCTATGCCAAGCTTAGTCTCACATAGCGTTCAAGCCCTTGAGTGAGAAACTTTGATCAAAATTTGACTTCCCAGGACCGATAAGGTAAGCAAACATAAGGACACAGATGGCAATCATGTAAATCAATAGAAAAACCAAAAACAAACAAAGAACTCGAGCAAAACAAAAAAACAAAAACGCAATTTTTGGGAGAATGATGTTTGGTTTTGACTCGAAAGATTGTTTTTTTGGTTTTCCCTAGTTTTTTTGGTTCTGAAATGGAAAAACAAAAAAACATTTTTTTTGTTTTGTGAGACTTTAAACCTAAAATGTTGAAAAACCAAAAGCAACCTAGAGTTTTTGTTTTTTTTTTGTGAGATCTTGTTTGATCATCATCTGCTTCACCCTTTCATGCAGCCAATAATGCCTTTGCAGGCACCATATTTCGAGACTCTTTGGTGGCTTGAGCTTGGAACCTGAAGCTCGAAAAACTTGGGCCACATCGAGAAAAGCAAACAAAACCTGGAAAAACAAAACAAACTCAAGCAAAAAAAAATGGGAGAATGTTTGATTTTGACTCAAAAGATTGTTTTTGTTGGTTTGTCCTAGTTTTTTTGTTTTTTGGTTTTGAAATGCCGGCGTGCGGAGTGGAGCATACAGCCGCCATTGGTGGGCATCCACACAATAGAGGTGACCCGTCTGCACCAACCGCAGCAAGCCCACGTGCGTCACCGTCACCGGCTTCAACACAACATCAGCAGGCTCCATCCCCGGGTGCGAATTGACAACACTTTGGGCCGCAGCTGCCCCCGTCGTCTTCAGCGCCCAGTATGCCTGGCCGCCGCGACCAATTGGTGCCTTCGAACTGGACTGCCTGCTGCTGAGTCAGGCCAGCATACAGGCACAAAGCTGCGGCGCCATGGCCAGTGATGGCGCCACCCTCAAGAGGCGGATGGCTCGCACCAACCAAGTATATATATGCCAATTTCATCCAAATTCAGCAAACATATATTAACAAACCCAGCAACCAGTCAGATGTATACATGTATGCATAAGCTTGCATAAACTCTAAATTAATCCCATTTCATCAATATAAAAGGTTTTGAAGGAGGTATAATGCTCCTATGCCATCATGACTTCCTCCAACTAATACCGTGCCAGTTCAGGGGGTTGGACGACTTCTTTCCTAAAATTGACGATTCTCAGGAACTGTCTTAGTTGGTGGGAGGGTACAGTACAACCCATCATATTCTTTTCAAAACCCTTAGAAAAAACAATGTTTAACTACATCCTCTTCCATATTCTGTTTGAAAATTATAGGACCGGATAACCCCACATGTTACCAACTTCTCTAGACTTAGACTGAGCACAGAAAAGCAAGAAGGGAAGAAGAAGTATAAGAGTGATGGAGGGGTAATGGTGGGTGAGTTTTTGTGTGTGCGTGTATGTATGTGCATGCACAGGTGAGTGAGTGAGTGAGTGAGTGAGTGCGTGCGTGCGTGCGTGCGTGCGTGAGTGAGTGAGTGAGTGGGTGAGTGAGTGAATGAGTGAGTGAGTGAGTGAGTGCGGGTGTGAAGGTGACTGCGTGTGAGTGAGTGATTGAGTAATGGAGTGATGTATGTGAGTGAGTGAGTGAGTGAGTGAGTGAGTGAGTGAGTGAGTGAGTGAGTGCGGGTGTGAAGGTGACTGCGTGTGAGTGAGTGATTGAGTAATTGAGTGAGTGATGGAGTGATGTATGTGAGTGAGTGAGTGTGAGTGTGTGAGTGAGTGTGTGAGTGTGAGTGAGTGTGAGTGAGTGTGAGTGAGTGTGAGTGAGTGTGAGTGAGTGTGAGTGAGTGTGAGTGAGTGTGAGTGAGTGTGAGTGAGTGTGAGTGA
>Ga0126342_10001924_pt1 | contig 31006 bp, 23 predicted proteins | sample Cyp1metagenome_FD_92528 | JGI IMG/M metagenome (GOLD analysis project Ga0126342, IMG submission 92528) | Coral microbial communities from Lord Howe Island, Old Settlement Bay, Australia - Cyphastrea 1 metagenome | ecosystem: Host-associated > Invertebrates > Cnidaria > Coral ...
CATGCATGCATGCATGTGTATCGTATATTGCATGCATGCATGGATGCATGCATGCATGTGTATCGTACATGTGTGCATGGTGTACGTCGTTGGTTTTCAACAAAGTACAAATGTACCAAATACTTGCATGTCAACATTTGATCCTTTTACAATCTCGGTGTGAGTACATGCAACCCACTTCGATCCAGTTGATTGCATATATATGACTTCCGAGTATGAAATACATGAGGTATTTTGATATTAAATTTCTTGGGTCATAATCAGTCATGAACCATCTTCACATGTTTGGTCTTGAAATCAGTACATCGGAATCCAGGCCAACAAGCAGAACGGAGTGAGCATTGGCTGGGGCAAACGTGGTGGACCAGAACTGGCGCCGGAGACCCAGGTTGCACATACACGCACAGTACCGCACACTGCATCTTTGGCAGTGGATCCCAGGGATGTTTCGAAGCCTAGCTTAGCTTCCTTCCATTTGTAAGGTCAAGACCATCAGATGCTAGCTCGACACATGTTAGAAACATTTATGATATCTTGAGGCCGCATTTCGTAATTTGAATTAATGACAGGAACTCACAATCTTCAGGTTTATTATCAGAATCATTATGGAATCTTACTTTTGTAACTGCATTCTGGACTGATTCAGATTGGTCATTCCATTGAATATTCCTCTCCTACTCCCCGAGGTGGAAACTTGCCAAGATGTTGGCCAAATGGTCTATGGCAACAAGCATGTCTGAACAGCAAGCGTGAGCCCAGGGATTTGATCATGTCGCAGTGATGATGATGCACTGCCAGATTTTGATTTTAGGATGGTAGCCCCATTGATTGGTATATATCGTGACCATCACAAGTGACAAAGTTTTAAATGCATTGATCGCATTGACAGCTGTAACAATGAAGATAGATATCACTGTGCCACATTTTAATATTTAATATTATAGTGATTAAGATGGATTGATACATCTGAAAACATCTCGGGGCAACCATTTCAGTTGGGATTCTGTCCATGGGGCATTAGCGTTGGTAACCTCGATCGACATAGACTGGAAGGGAGGCATGCCCAAAGGATCGAAATGATCTACTGTGATCTACTACGCTGAGATATCTGAAATCACCTAGATCTTAATAAGATCTTGTTTGTTCACATGATGTGCATGCCAGGAAGCCAGCAGTCCGGGGTGACAACAGATGCTGCGAACGGAGCCAAAAGGGAAATGACTACTGTGGGATACGTTTTTGGTTGAAGCAACCAGTAAATCAAGAATAATGGAAATATCTGAAGTGCATATTTTGAACATGTGACCATGTGCAGGGTTGAGTGTCGAGGACAAGCACCTTCCGACCACGATGTTGATAAGATGATCCTTTCAATTTACATTTCATTCAATCAATCAATTTTGTATGCACAATCGTGCACAGCTTGGGAAATGAAACTCCCTTGAAGCTTCATTCAATTCCCCATCGTATCCCGTCGAGTCTTTTGGCTCACAGTAAGCTGCCAGCAATCAGGAAGCGTCAGCCTCAGGATGCCTCAGCGGCGGGTGAGGCCACAATGGTCAATGAGCCCACTGGCGCTCTCGGGGAATGCGGCCAACTTGTTGATTGCTTGGGGACTTCCTTTGGTGTTGTTACTGGGTCGCAGTGGTGACAGTGGGGTGAACACATCAATTCATTCACTATGGTGGTGATGGGGCTTGCCATGTAGGGTGATGCGAAACCTAATCCAAGATTCGAAATATAATAAATTTATTAATGCTGATGCAAACCCAATCAAAGAATCACACCACACTTGCAAATCTACCCTGCTTACTGGGGAATTGCATACCCTATCAGGATCCATTCGCTCGACTACATTGCCCAGAGCATCTCAATTGCAGATGCCCATCGTGTCTGGATCTTGGATTCACAAAGCAAATGATGTTAGATTGGCTCCAATTTCAGTACTATGGATATCGATGATAGATAGTTGTCTGTGAACCTGTGCGCATATTATGAATATAATATTGATCAATCCAGTGACTGTATCTGCACAGTATGCTTAATAATGAGCCATGTTTGCCATCTTCCCAGGACCTGGATGTCGTGGATGCCTTCTGTGGAGCTGCTGCAATATCTTCGAAATACAGTCCGGGACCCAGACTAGATAATGCATTCATTGAAAGGTCTAATTTTCAGCTTTCAGTAGTAGCTAGTAGTAAAAATATGAATTACCCAAGTAGATATAATATAATATAATTATAATATTATATAAAAATATATAATAAAATATATTATACACATGCGGGCAAAGCAATTAGATTGGATCTAAGTGGTGTAAAAAAGATGCATGGGTCAATGCTGGGAAGGCAATAATATGGATCCACATGGGGTAGAACTTGTGACCTTTGATGTTCACCCTGCAAATGCAAGTTCCTTAGATCATCCATGATTGACTTTAAATTATAGATTGTAGTTTCAGACCATGCACCTACCTACTTATGAACAAATGTCCCAACCTCTTCTCATCCAAGGAGAGGAAGGCTTCAGCGCGTTTGGTACTCAGCTACTGCCAACTCTTGGTTCAGTGTTGTTGCAATTGGGCAACCCATTTTCTCAGTCTTTTCGACTTTTGGTTTCTTATAATTATATATATTAGTATCGATATAAATTAATTATTGATTAATATATATTGTACGAGAATCGTCATGCATATATAACATTTTTATACTATACATTGCATGTATGGCACTTACAGCAGGCCTTACTTGTTATATATAATGTTGAATACGCATCACATATATTCCAAAATTCACATATTTCGATCCTAATATATATTATATATTATTAATTATATATATATATTATAAGTGTTATAATAAATTGATAATATAATATAATGATCATCACATAATTAATATAATATATATTATATTATATAGATAGGGTACCTGACATGTACATATAATGTTAACATGTTGTAGCATCATCAAGTATGTGAAAAATGAATTTGACACATGGAGCACACATATGCGCATAGATAGAGATTATATTTAAGATGAATCATGTGATGTGATTTAAATTTTGAAACATCGGCTCCCTCACAAACATGATTTGTGCCCAGGGAGAGCTTCGATGTGAACGATGGAGAGGATGGCGACATTTTGCATGTGCCCGGAGCCCAAACCGAACATCAGAATGATCATGGCAATTCTAATATTGTTTCAAATCCTGACCCTTACACATGTGAAGAACATGTCATCCAAACTGCAAACATAATCGATCAAATTACCAGAAAATGAACGATGCAAACCACACTGTTGCACGTGGATGGTTTGATCAAATTGAACTCATTACCCGTACTATGTTGATTGATCTCTATCAACTTTCTTAGTCCCCACAAGGTTTTGACCTGCTGCCACCCCCAAACACCAGTCAATGCAGCCAGCTTGCCCATCAGCAAGGCGTGGATGGTTCAACATCCTCCTGAAGGTGTTGCGTTTGAAGCCAGGAGGGTTGCTGGTGGGTGGACCGCCATGCGGGTCCTATGTGTGGATCAACCGTGCAACCAGCTGTCGGAGTCAAACGCGGTCCATGGGGGATTGCACCAAAGCCTATGTCCGCAATGCAAACACGTGTCTAGTCACAATAGTACAATTTGGATTTCTGAAGGTACCTATTCCAAAGAACATCGTGCATGTCTTTGAAAACAAGTTCTATTTTAGATCGGCCTACTTGGTTCTAATTAGTGTATATGCAATGTTGAGGTTATAACCATAGTTCCATCAAGACTATATATGATAAATTTTAATTGTTATTATATTTTTATATAACTATAAACTAAAGGAATCCCTGCCCTGGGTTCATATATCCAAATCCCCTGTATGACTAGTCAACATCACCACATAGATGAATGAATGAATGAATGTGTACTCATGCCAGGTAATGAATGTTATTGCCTGTTTGTGTTTCTACCATCTTGTGTTTCATATGTTGTAACGGTGCAATGTACATGTATAGTATAATATAGTAAATATAATATATATCATAGATTCATTGGACTAAATGATCAATTTTGGGTCAAGTCATATAATATATATATATATATAATATATATAATAATTAATATAATATATATATTATAAATATTATATATTATATATATAATATAAAATATATAATATATATATATATTATTAATTAAATATTATAATAAAATAGATCGTCGTATTATTTGATCTGGTCTTCTGGCTATGGTACCTGGTTCCAGCTCAGGATCACAGTGCGCTGGATCATGCTGGGGTTGCTAGCAGCTGCTCGAGGATGCTACTTCATGACAGAACAACCTCGCTCTAGCTTAATGCCACTGATCCCATACTTCCGGTTTGCAGCCCTGGTATTGCGCCCAATCCATTGGGATCAAGTATCATTGCGGGGGCCTCAAATCTCTGCAAAGTGACCGTTTTGATTCTGCTGATCCCTTGTTAACAATGATGCACTCAGTGGATGCAATATTTTTAAAGAAATTCAAAAACTTACGTAATAATATAATATAAGTTGTAAGTAAAATCGATGTTTTATTTTACTATAAAAACTGAAATGGCAACAGTCAGTTGAATCAATTTGAAACATATACCATGAACATTCCTGTTTTATTAGTGAAACTTGTATCTTTGAAAGTATGTGAATGATTTGCTGAGTCCAATGGGCGCATATGGCAGTGTGACCCAAAAGCCGACCATTCTGTTTGGGACTGCGCCTAGCCCTCAGAACCCAGTCTCCCACTGCCCTTGACGCTGTTCTGTCCTCCAGACTCTGCAGAACCCAACCTCGGTCAGATTACGCCGAGGCCTTTTCTGGAGAAGTTCAAGAAAAAGATGACAAAACGAGACAAGGCACGTATCAAAAGGAACAAGCATACCAAGAAGGCGATGACTACCAAAGGTGTTAACAAGCGTGGTCATGTGACTGTGTGCCATGATTGCACTTGGCATACTCAAAAGTCGACTGGGCATATTCACAAGTCGAACACATGCACATCAATTTAGCATTCATTTATTTTAATTGATATATCATTATGGAATGTGCCAATTTGTATTGCATGGCTTGATTGCTGCCTGACATCAACATGTCATGCTAAGATGTTTTGAGACTTTAGTTCTGGGTTTGGGATCTCCCATCAACAATGTCATGTCATGCTTTGCCAAGGCAAGGTGGCCCTGGCATGAAAAAGAGTGCGGAGTACCCCAAACAGTTTGCCAAGAAAATCCTGGAGTTTCACAAGAAGGTGCTTTTGTGGTGGCTTTCGCCGTTATTGTTAGGGGATTGGCTTTCATCATATGATCCAAATATTATATATAATAAATATTACCGATATTATAATTATATTAATTATTATATAATATGTATATATATAATATATTAATATTATATAATATAATTATATTGTTTTTTTCTTCCAGGACTGGTTAATTTACTTATATATATAACGTGCATGAGTTGTATCCCTGGCCTGTCTCAGGTGATGGCTGATGGATCTCCTGCAGAGCGTCGCCACCTGACACAAAACGGCCCGGAGTACATCCCGAAGGTGATGCTGGGATGGATGGGTGTGGATACTATTTAAAAGAAAACACCCATGATCATCAGAACAGTTCGTTCAATATAAGCTATGCTACTATATTTACAAGCTTGTTTTTGAACCTTTGATGCGTTCAGTTCCAACCCAACTTACGTAGGGCCTGATGTGGGGAATGTTCATAATTGATATTGTTTCACTGAATTGATCGAGATTGCAACATGTTCATTATCATTTTAGTTTCTGCAAGTACCATGGATCATTCAGGAATGCTAGCTTCAATGGTCAATGACACGGCAGGACTCACACACACAATATGCACTTGATCAGGTTGTGATAAAAATGAATGTGCTTCCACAGCATAGTAGTTCGGGCACGCACATATCAGTTTCGCATGTTTCATCTTGTTGATTCACATTGTCACATATAACATATATTATATCGATCTATGCACATGTCTAGTCGGAACATCATCTCATGTCAGACCAAAATGTCTAATTAACCTTGTTGCCAGGCAAATTTGTCTGCACCCTACCGCTGGCGCCATGCTCGGCTTGCTGAAGTACAATCTGTTCTCACAGAGTTGTGCAACCAAGGAGACTACTCTCCGCTTTTGACCAAGGGTTTGAACTCTGGTCAATACACATTTTAGGTGTATATTTCGGGGCATGGCTCTGCATCAAATGCACATCAAGAATGCGCTGTACAAATAATAATAAATATAATATAATCAATATAATATATTATATTAAAATAAATATATAATATAATATATATATATATAATAATTAATATATATATTACGTATATTATATATGGTATATGGGATAAATAATTGAATAATAAAAATACCAAAAAATAATAGGTGCCAAACACACGCACTTTGGGGACATCGTTTTTATATATAACTTCATTTCAGACTCTCCCTTGACACTATAATAATAGAGGTCATAAATATTATATGATATATATTATATGTTATATTATATAATAATATATCTCGGTCTATATTAAGTAATATTATTTTACTAATTAATATATTGAGAATTATTATATTAATCGATATATATATATATATATTAATATAATTATTAAATTATTATATATTAATATTATATATATTAATTATAATTTTAATAGTATATTACGTATATATATAATATATGTAAAACATATATATTAATTTATAATATTTATTTATTTATATTATATGTATTAATTATTGTATATTAATTGTTATTATTATTAAATATATAATAAAATATTTAATTAGTATTATATATATTATAAATATAATAATTAATAATATATTTTATATTATATATAATTATTATATTAATAGTAAAAATAATAATATAAATGACTGCATGTGTATCACATCAGATGCAATGTGCGCATGAAAGCGATGCGATGACCAGCCCTCAAATTCGTTCATAGAATCGGCTTTGATAGTGTTGCAGGTATGTGCACGAGTGTTCATGAGATTTCAATTCAGAAAGTGGTCAAATCATGAAATAATAGTGAAATCATTAACATTGTTTCACAATTGTGGTTAAACTCTCCTAATGAGATGTGCCTGCTCTAAACACTTGCTTCGATGATTGATACCCATCGACCCGTTGCACTGGTCTAGTCGCAACAGAGGACTAGTCAGATTCGGTGTGCGAAAAAAACCATGTGCTCATCAAAATCTATCGTGGGTAGGCATGTCACACCACAGGACTGTGCAACACTGACCAGTCTCTGCCGGGCCGGGGGGGAGCGTGAAACAGCGTGAAACTAGCGTGAACCTAGCGTGAACGACCATTAAATGCCGTGAACGACCATTAAATGGCGTGAACGACCTATACCCAAAAATCCCACTTTTTGGGTTGATTTTGTTTGGGGTGGAAAATCCAAAAAAACGTGAACCTTGCTGAATCAACACTGTAAGAACATGCAAGTGTGTCTGTGGGAAATGTATCTATAAACCGCAAAATAGGGTTCGAGATCAGATCCTACCCCACAGTGGCCGTTTGTGGGTCCTTTGGAGGGGGGCCATGGTTGACCATGACATGGTTCGCCGTATGCTCGACCAAGCAGCTACACGTGCCCAGAGGCACGCAGAGCTGGAGTCTGCAACTACAGTCATGGAACGGCTGCTAAATGTATCTCTTTCTCCGGAGATGCTCCCGTGGGGAAGTGCTTGCAGGTACTTAATACTATTCAGAAAAAAACATATCATCAACACATATTGTATATTGATCAAAGTTTTTGTTGGGGTAGCGAGTGAAGCTCAGCTTTCGTTTGAAAACTTGCATTATTTTGTTGTCACGCTGATCACACAGCTTTTTGAAACCACTTAAGATGCATCTATGCATTCATGTATGGTGTCATGATGATATAGTTATCTCATAAAACATTAACATTTAGTTCATGTAGCATATATATTAATTTTCAAGCAACTTTAGTAAAGATCAACGTCACAAGTGTATACCGGACACATGATAGTGCGATGAATATCACTAGACTACACGTGCAGTGCAATGTGAAGTTGGTAGGATGTGTAATCGATCAATCTATGCATGTCATGACTTATGTGCATATGATAAATAATAATATTATTTGCACGATGTTACACATGCACATTTTATTCATACCATATATGTCATGTCTAGCATATTGATCATTGTTGTTTGTTGCCAAAATCATAAAGGAAGTTCACAAACGCATGTATCTGCATGTGCACATATTTTGCAAAGTATTATGTGTTGACCTGATGTTTTGATTTATTATTCATTTTGGTATAGTACTGATATTTGTTGTCCTAATAATTAAGTTTATTACATTAAATTATGATAACTTCTATTCACACATGCATGTGTATGCATACCTTTATACGTTTTTACATACGTATTATATAATATATATATATATATAATTAATATAAATTATTATACATATATAATATATATATTCATGATATTATATATATATATATTATATATATTATATATATTATATATTATATAATAATAAATAATAATTATTATTATTATTAATATTATATATCAATATTATATTATATATAATTAATATATATTATATCGAATATCTATATATGTTTTTATAATACAATATAATGTTACAATTCTAATAAACATATCATATATATATTTATTTATATATGTTAATATATTAAGTATCAATATTAATTAATTTAATATTAATTAATATATATTATTATATTATAATTAATAAATATTATAATATATCAATTTATATCAATTAATAATTATGATATATTAATATATATTATAATTATATATACTATATGAGATATTAATATACCCAATACAGATGGTCCTTCTCACCTTCCCCTGACAAGGTTGACCTCGGAGAGCACCAGCGCCGCAGATGCTCCTTCTGCAGATGCACGAGTGATGCCACGGCCTGCAGATGGATACTTGACAGGGATCATCATCCATGTCAGGTGTGGATCTGAACTTTTATCTGAACTAACCCATCACTGAATTCACGTGATGTGAAATAAGGATTAAATGTTTTATATTGCTTTTGAAAACATGGGTATGTAATTTTGTCCTGTTAATTTGATATATTGGATCCTGAAGTTATGTCGATCTTGAAAAGGGAATGGTCGTTATACATGCAACATGCAAAATTATTTCATATAATAGTTGGTGATGTTCTGAAATCCAACCAATTCCAAGGTTGCCTTCATATCGGCAGAAACCTGCTTCGGGTTCTCATCACATTTGTTTAGCACAGTTAGAATTGATGTGTTAATCCAATTAATACAATTCATTGAACCAATAAAAAACTGATTATATATTATATTACATATATATATAGTGCTACAGTGATTGGGCTTACTTGTTATTTTTTATGGTCAACCATGGGTCGTGTTTCTTTTACAGTTTTGGACTTGATTTTCTGGGCAGAGATCATGTCAAATTGCACCAATGACATAATGATTACAGGTGCTTCCTTTATTGATCCGGTTTGCTTATTCTAGCTAGCTGTGCATGTGTATGTGCCTGTGATCACACAAACGTAGAATGTGCATGCACTCATATACAAGTACATGTGTGCATGTATACTTTATACCATCATCATCATGATCACCATCGTGTCCCTGTGAGGTCAGGTACATCTGCACTGTGTACTTTATATGCAATATGTACACGTGATATGCAATATCATTATATATTATATTACATTTATTATACATGCTCATGTGCACCTCCATGATCTCATGATGATCTGTGATACTTGTGCATCGGTACCCAGGTGCAAACGGAAATGAGAAGACCATGGCAGCAGCAATGAACCATACCTATGGCATCCAAACCCCACCAGACAAGATCCGTAGGACAGGATCGGGTCCAGAGGCAGTTGTTTCCAGGGAGAAGGCATCGATGCCAACAAAAATGAAACGGGGTCTGGGGGTGAAGAAACAGAGGAAACATAAGACAAAGAAGGCAAAGGAATCACACGAGACTACAGAGATGCCAGAGCAACATGCTGATGAACGCCCTAACCAGCCGTTTGAAGCAGAAACCACCACGAGCATCCAACCCTGTGCACCAAACGCAGAACAAGGCACAGCCCCCACTGCTAGCACCCCTGTCGCTGGCACCTTAGCAGGTGCCAATGGACCAACACAGTTGGCACAAGGAAAACACGGAGATGCACCTGACCCGGACGACCACACAGAAGAGACTGCTGCACACAAAGCAACGGCTGCTAAGTCGAAGCCAGCACCACCTAGCACACAGCAAACAGTCAATGGTAATGTTGCAGGTCAGGCAACCCAGGTCAAGAAAGAGGAAGATCAGACCAAGGAAGAGGAGCCTGGGACCCCTGGGCCGCTCACTGCAGTCAGGGACCGGTATGCAGAAACGGCAGCTCGTGAGAACTTGAGGAGACCAGACACACACCAGCAGATGCCAAGCACACCCGCGACCCCCACACCAGCATCCCCTGCACCAGGGACCACAGCGGCCGCCCCACCATCAGCACAGACTGCGCAGCCCCCGCCCCCGCCCCCGCCCCCAGGCACACCTGCAGCATGTCCAGGGAATGCGGTTGCTGTCCAGAAAGGGGTCCCTGTGGCCGCTGGGGCCCCTGCAGATCCTGATGGAGGGGGGGGTGGCCCGCCGGGTGGTCCTAAGAGAAGAAGAGAGAAGACACCACAGGAGAAGGCCAACCATGCACGCTACATGAGGTTCACTCGTCACATCCAGAGTTCCTAGATTGCATTTAGTTGTTTGGGTCGGGTTGGGTCGGGTTTGCAAAATATAATATACATAATATATTATATAATAAAATTATAAATATATTATAAATTACATATTATATAATTAAAATATATAATAAATATATAAATATTATCAAATTAATATTATATGTTTAACTAACCTGCTATATATTATTATAGAATTTAAATATTTATATTTAACATATATAATAATATGCAATGATCATATTATTATATATATATATTGATCTATAACATTAGTATATATTATATATTATATATACTATATTTTGATTATATAAATAATTATTTATTTACTATTGTACACATGTGATATTTAATTTATATTTATATTATTATCAGACTAATATAAATTAACTATTATAAATATATCATTTCATATCTTATTTATATAATATATAAAATAAGTAGCTGCATTACACATGTACAGATAGCAATCAAATTATAAATATCAAGCAACTTAGTACTAAATAAAAAATGCAATCACTCTTTAATATGTGCACATGTATGCATCATGTGCAGTGTATCTCCCCTACATAAGTGATAAAGATATCACATAAAGTGTGCACATATACATATATTATACAAAGACTGAGACATGTGTAGCGAGTTACTTCGTATAAACTGCCAATTGTTTTTTTTAGCTTCGTATCGATATCTAAGAGGTATCTGTGTAGGACAGTTCCATGATAGCTTTTCATGAAAGCAACTAGGTTGTACATGTAAAATATCATGCTCATGTTTTGCTGTGCATGTGTATGTGCTCTATGTCGAGCATGAATAGTATACATAATATATAATATTATATTATAATTTATATATCTTTTGATGCACACATACCATCAGTTTGCTATATTATTTACATATATATATATATACTGTCGTAATGTGTAGTTTAACTTTGCTTTGATTTGATTACATATAAAACACATTGTTTTCAAACGGACTGCATGCAATGTGATTCACAGTCAATGCCTAGTGTACATGAATATGGAGCATGCAATTGCAAACAAAGTATTTGTATTTGGATGGTAGCATCTCTTCTTGCTTCATTGACACTACTGCATTTTTTTTACGTGGGTATATGCTGCATGTCGTTTCTGCACAGGTGCAATTTCATAACAATTTGTACTTGAATGCGGAGGTAGTACACAACTTTGATTGATCTAATTTCGCATTGCTATAATATAATATGCTTTGTACTGTGATTTGAACATTGACTTATTGGCTGAATTGACCTGTCTGCATTGCCGAGACCACGCGCCACCAGAGATTCAGAAGGCCCACAAGAACGCAAAGTACTGTACCTTGGCTTACTTTATAATTTCACCTAGAAATCTTAGAAAGAGCTCTCAATCTCACCAAAAATCGAATCGACTTGACAAAATTGTGGTTAGTTGTCAATGTAGTCTATCTTTCTGCATTTGTCATACAACTTGTAGGAGAAAACATGCACAAAAAAATCAATCAAACATATTTGTACAATTTTGTACCCATACGACAATTTGGTTTGTTTTGACTGACCTTAACCTTGATAAACTGACAGCTGTCTTTTACGATCTATAAGAATAACCACCAAAACGTGAGCCAATCCCTCTTGGAATTGAAGTTGATTTCCAATTATTATCTTAGCTCTCAAACTTCCAAGGCAGCGGGAGGCTGCAGATCCTGCTAGAAGAATGGATGGCGACAGCGGGAAACTGGAAAGAATCAAAGTTGTACCAGAACATCACCATGAGGAAACAGGAAAGGAAGCACGGTGCTCGCGTGTGGTTAACACGTCAGCAGTTAACCATCAAGTACCAATCTGAGGCAATCGCAGAGGAAATTGTGCAAACGAAGCTGGGTGACCCAGAGCTCTTCAAGACGCAGACGAAGATGCACCCAGATGCACCGACTTCGGAGGCTAGGTTAGATCTGGGTCAGTGGGACATCCTGTGTGGCACATTGCTGACACCACTTAAACAGACTAGACTGTTGCGCATCAGACATGAAATTGACTTAGAAAATTTTATGCGTGTGAAGCCACTGTATTTGTCAACATATGTTCACCAAACAGCCCAAACCCAATCAAGATGTGAAGACTGACATCACCACTACAGTTTTGAGATCTCCAATTTTGCTCAGTGTTCTCAAATGAGCGTTTTAACTAACATGTTATATAATATAATTATATTATATATGTGAATGATTTAACATATAGCCCGATAATCCAATAAATATAATATATATATATTATTCAAAATATATATAATACATATAATTACTCTTATATAGTATTTAGCCTATGTGTTTTTTTCCTGCCTTGCAGGCTCTGCGGCTCTTCCTGGTCTGGGATTCCGAGGGGGTCTCGGAAAGTGAGGACACGGTGTTGGAAGAGATTTTCCAGTCAGTGGACGCGGAATCAGACAGCGAGGAGGACGAGAAAAAGGACAAAAAGGCTGGCAAGAAGGCACACAAAAAGAAAAGAAAGTCGTCAGAATCTGTGGATTCTGGCAACAGTTCGGCCATCAGTGTGTCTTCGGACAGTTCTAAGGCATGCCGGGGGATGTGACATGATTGCAGTTGTCGGTGTATCACGTTCCATGTCAATTTCCTGTGTTCCTTCATGCATTGAGCTTCTTACATCAAATCCATACTGCATGCATATGATCAACACAATGTTTTTCCATGTGCTCATATATTTTATATATATAATTTTATTATATTTTGTATAATTTAATTATATATATTATATATAGTGCACATCCATGCAAAGATATATTAAAAACAATATAATATGTATTATATATATATATATACCATCCATACGTATGACAAATAAAGATGCATCTCTCTCAGATCACTTTATATGTATTAAAAAAAACAATGTTTCCCACAACTGATTGATTTCAATTGGTTCAATGGTGATCCAAGGTTCCCTCAACATATATGATGTATCCCAAATATGGTACACACCTATGTGATGGTGTGTCAGTTTTTTTAGTTCTGTAAGTTTGGATCCGGTAGGGAAAGAAGAAGAAGAAATCAAAGAAGGCAAAAGGTAAAAAGGAAAAGAAAGAAACCAAAGAACAAAGAGAGAAGCGGATGCTAAAGGAGAAGGAGAGGCATGAGAAGCAAGAAGCCCGAGAAAAAAGTAAGGCAGAGAAGGAAATCATATCGAAAGCCAAGAAGGCAAGGTGGGGTCACTAGCCCATCCTGGGGACTGCTGAGTATTCCCAGAGTGCACATATATAAGGTGTACATGCGTCGGTCATTTTGAACAAACTTTGGTGATTCTCAGACATCTGAAGAATATTGAAGAATCATATGTTCATGCAGTGTGCCATGCATGGGTCCCACAATACATGGAAAACCTGAGGACTATTTACATATTTGTCAACAATATATGGACTACTGATATTGAAATTACGGACTACATAAATGATGCTCCCCCTATGTTCCATTCTTGTTCAGGTTCTGAACAAGATCAACGACCGAGTTTCGTCAGCCTCGAAGAAGCAACATATCGTCAGCCAAATGTCGGGAAACCTCAGGGCATGCGGAATGGCCACAACAGTCTAGGGTATATGGCTTTCATTCGATATTCAACAGTTTATTTTATTCACAAACAATATGCCAAAGATTATGTTGATCATGGGTTCTCCCTAAAAACAGTAGTAATCAACACCCAGTCCAAATTTATGCAGCTAGCTGCAAATATTAAAGTTCCTAGTTCCTCACTGGTTACTTGTTACACCCAATGTTGTTCCTAGTGGACCGTTTCCAACAAACAGTGATGAAAACTCCTATAAACGAATGTTTTTACAATATCGGGAATCCAAAAAGTCAAAGCATGAACTGAATAAACACATAGCCATGATTTGGGTATCAATTCAGTACATGCTGTTGGCTCAAGGATTTCTTCACACGATCTCCGATGATGATTTCCATATATTTCCATGACCAATATAAGGGTACAGATTATGAGATAGGTACAGAGATCATTTCGTTGTGGGTTTCCCAGACATACCCTACCCTGGGACGCTGAACCAAACAAACCGTTCAAAAAATAGATTGCTGATTGTCAAATCAATCGTGTATAAATGATGCACATGGGCGCACGGATCACATGTCTATTGTTCTTCTTTATATGCATGCATGTATACCTGTATATCACCTCTGGATCTGTGTATGAATTGTTTTAAAGAATTTACATATATCATATAACATGCACACATCAGATAAAAAATACCGGAAATGCACATGTCAAACGCATTTGACATTACAGTTTAAATGTTACAATTACATGCCGTGTGCATATAACATAATTATATAATATGTCCCCTGCATTTTACATGATATTGGAAACATCCAAGCATCACCCAATTGATTTATGTATTTGTTGGAACATCAGGTTGCTCCTGTATATATTTTATATTAATTAAATATATATTATATTATATTATCATACTATTGTTTTTTTGGCACAGTTTGTTTCAAAGTTTTCAGTGGATGTTGTATTTTGATCTAACATGACATATATATGTCAGATGTCATATATCAGCTGTTTTAATAGCTGTTTCCAGTTTGTTTCGGTAGTCAGAACAGTTTTATCCTTAGGCCATCTTGTTTACACCGATGATAAACGACGCTGGTTTTACTTTATCACAAATAATTTACTTCCAGATTCCTTCATGGTTCATACTTTGTATTGATTGACTTAAGCAATTTAACATGGGGTACCTACTAGTATACTATTTAATTAACACCCCTCCAAGCTCTCCCATCCGCTTCAAGCTCCCGATGCCACGGTGTGATCTTGAGGCCTCATGCGCTGCGCAATGCGATCGAGGGGGAGTTGATGAATTTCAAAACCTGGTTGGTGGCTGCTCGAGATAACCTCCAGAGCCAGATCGATGATCAAGATGTAACTTAACAGAAATATTGAATAGCCAATCAAGTTAATCGATTGATAATATGTTCATCTAAATGATCTGATCAATGTATCGAAATTCGGACTCATTAAATAATAATCATGTATTGCATGCTGCAAAAAATCAAGATCTGAGATTAGACCAGGACCTTATATGGAAAACAACTTTTGGTTGTCTATCCCTGAGTATGTCTATCACATTCGCACTTTGTGACTTCTACATGCTGCCCCACTTAGGTAAGCCTATTGCCACAGATGGCCGCTGACGGAGACAAGCTTGACGACCAATTTAAAGATTTCTTGACCAGGGCAAATCTGAAATGATCCCTGGGTCATTGATTTTGAGGATTTACACCCAATCTTTTGAGCTTATCTAGCACTATGCCTGCATAGGTTTGCAGTGGAGGGAATACCATGATCCATAAACCTGAATGGCTTTATTGTTCAACAGCTTATTAATTGTTATAGTGTGTTTTTCCGATCCTGATCCCAAACATCTTTACTGTCCTTTACGTATGTTCACTAGTGTTCCATCTTTACATTGCTGTTTGCTATTTTTTTGCCTGGGTTGGAATCAACTGATCCTCCGTGGGAGTCAAGCAGGCAGGCATGGCCATGAGAGCAATTGCCAATTGGGTGATTCAAACTGGGAAGTGGCAGCCAAATTTGGCATCAAGATGACGTGATGGATCACGTGCGGAAAGGGCAGCAAAACACATATGTCCCAGGGATGCACACACTTCCAAAGTAAAAATGGTTGATTAATTACTACTATATATACTATATAAAATAAATTTATATAGATAAATATACCATTGAATCCATACGCCATATATGCACATGCATATCTAAATCATACATAAATCGATAGATCAGTCTAGATCGATCTGAAATTCGTATGATTATGAGTCTTTGAAATGTTCCAAATGGGAAGTTTACTTGGCACATATGCTGGTCAAACAAGTCTTGATCCCACGCAGGTGATGACACTGGTATGTCCAACATGTTGGAGAACGCCATTCACGAGGTCAGCAGTGGTGCACTTTGGCGGCAACAAAAATCGACATAGAATTGGAATCCTCTAACAACTTAATTTTTGATAGTATGGGTATTCTAGTATTTGGCTAGTCTAGTACCTACTATAATAGCATAGTATTTAATTTCACCATGGGTCACAAATAACATAGACCGTTTGACTATGAAAAAAATATCCCAATGTATGAGTTACATGTGCAATGTATTTTGGTTTTCCCAGCCATTCATGCGTGCATAAAACAGGAAAATGCATATAACATCATTATCATAAAATGTAAATATGAGTCATTTGTTGATCAAATCTATGTTCAGTGTTTCCATCCATTCCTGCCCGTGCACACGCTGAGGGATCGACTGCTGGCAAACAAATGCGGTCGCTGAAGGCCCACGTCGCAGCTCCTTGTGTGCATTTGTCATGTGGTATGGTCCTATGGTTGGTGAATGATAGTAATTATTTGGATATCCAACCTCCAAAAAAAACGATGACATTGCAATTCTACCAGCAGGTGTGGTTTTGACTCTGAAGTGTTGTATATTTCGAAAATGGATCCTAATCGGCCAATGGAAGGTAACCACCAATCCCCCGGGGAACTGATCGTATGGAAACATGATGTTTAGAATGGCCCTGCCTGGTTATGTAGTAATTACAGGGGTGATGTGCTCAGGACATGGCACTTGCATAGCATGTATGACTAGTAGGTCTTCTGGTGAAAGTACTGAAGGGGTTGGTCAAACTAAAGCTCTTATAGACCCTACTTCACTATCCCTTCTTGGATCATTGAAATTTGTTTTCTCCAAAATCAATCAATGATCAATAATGATAAGTACAACAAACAATATATTATGTTTAATTTTGACCAGTTTGGGAATTGGGTTTCCTCAGAGTCTTCGGTGACCCCCCAGGATTCATTGCATGTGTCCCACGGCACAACCAAGCGACTTGGTTCCATGTCTCGCTGGAATCACTCTCGGGATTGGTGGAGAGCATTGAGCTATGGACCAGTGACTTGGCCTTTGATCTATATAACTTATATTTGAGACTGGTTCATGTCCAATGAATATACCTCTATGACCAATCTATTCTTGCCCTTTCATTCAAATTTCCAACCGATGCCCAAACCAATTTCCACCTCCCTCTCTATTGTCATCACTACCCATGAGGGCCCACGGTTGCTATGATTACCTTTTTTTTTGCCAAGAACACTGAATCAAATCAGATTGAGGAGTACGCTACATGTGTATTACATGTGGCATGCGTATTACACCTACATGCATGAATGGTATCCATGATGTGTTTTCATACATGCACGCATGGATGTACCTCTATCACCATTGTGTATGCTATATGCACATGATATATGACAAAATAATTTAATGAATTCATGTGTTCATAATGTTGATATGTTTATAATGTTGTCTCTTTGCTGTACAGTTGTGTGACCATTTACAACTTTATCACTAAGTCTTGTTGTACAAATTGGATGATATGGTTTTTGTTTTTTAGATTTTATGACCTATCTAAGGCGATCCAATACATCAAACTTCCAATCAAATACACTGATCTGGATGATGGCATTGACAAATTCCGATTGGAACAATGGCCCATCATAGACCCTCATTCTATTGCTGACTTTCTCTTCGGCACTGCTGGCCTGACTATCCCAGCAGCAAGTTTGCGGGAGTTCTGGCTCCACAATGCTCAGTACGGAGAGGTTTGGGCACAAAATGTTCCCTTAGACACAGTCCCATTGGGTATCTACGGGGACAGTGCCCGTGTCAACACGAAGTTCGGGTCCACGAACTTGATTGGGATTTACTTCTCCTGCCCGCTCTGGAAACCCCAAAGTGTGCGTGCTAGCCGGTGGCTTGTCACAGTCATTGAGGATGACAAAACTTGGCACCATTATACCCTTCAGTGCATCCTGCGTCGGGTCACATGGAGCCTGAATTGCTTGATGGATGGACAGCACCCTGCCTGTGGTCCTTATGGTGAACAGTTGCCTCCAAAGCTGGCAGCACTTGCAGGAAAACCATTTCAGTTTAAGTGGAAGCTCGTTGAGATCCGGGGAGACTGGCAGTGGCACAAGCGCACCTTTCGCTTTCATCAATGCTCATGGAATGGTAAAAAGATTTGCTACTGGTGTGGCGCAATGTCACAGTCTGATGACCCTGGAGATCTCTACTGGAATTTTGAAACCAGCACTTGGGATGGACACAACTTTAATTTGGAGCAGTTCCTGGCTGAGCGCATACCTCCAACTGGTGTTTGTTTCTTGTCCTGACAGTTTTGTTTCCTTCTACACTTTGGCCCCGAACGATTTTTTTCAGCCAGTGCAGATCATTGACTTAATTTTCGCTGTTCTTACGAACAAGGCCCTTTCATTGGGCTTCGTGATTTCCATCCGAGTATGATCCGCTGGTGCTTGATGCACGTAGTTCACTTGGGGCTGCTCTTTGTTTGTAATGGGTCAGGGATGATTCTAGTCATTTTTTGGCAAGCTTTTCCGGTTTGAGTTATACTTGTTTGGTGTCTCCCTTGAGTATATCAATTGTGTACTTTATGCATGGTGGCATAGCAGCATGGCACAATTTGCAACGTCCCCTGCCAGGCCCAGTCCATCCATTTTACCAGTGTGAGTGGCTGGTGACACGGTCCCTGTTTGCCCCAAACTTCTTATGGAGCTAATGCAGTTGACATATGTTTGGCCCCAATGGACATCGCAACTATCTAAGGAATCTTTTGCTTCGCTTTGGCTGGTTTGGTGAGGATGCAGTCTCATTGCCAGTGAAATTGGCTAGGGCATACAAGAAGTTCAGGGAATGGACTGCTCTGAACAAGATTGAATGTTCCCAGCCACCTTTCACAGAGAAAATGGACACTTGATCAATATTTGTTCAAGTAATGTTTTGGATTCTTGTATGTTCTTTTGAGATGTCAGAAGTCTATGCAGACTGGCTGCAGTGAACCATCAACATTGCAAATTTAAATTGCAGGATACTGCCAGATTGTATACAGTTGATGTGTCATATTTTTTGTGTTCCATGGCCTTAGTCCAATCCCGCAAGATATGGTACCCCGAACCAGAAAAATTGTATTTCCTGCACATTGTGCGCGCTGAGTTGTTCAAGAAGAATTCCGACATTCTCTTTACAGCCAAAGCCTACAATGGCCGAGTGCTGTTGGAGTGGCTAGCCTTCGAAGTGCACTTGGCAAGCATGCATGAGGGCGCTGACACGTTTGACCCGCGGTTCCCTTTGATTTCTGCTGCATTGACTCTTAACTGCCAACCAGCAACATGCAGAGTTCTTCGCAGTCGATCTAGCAAGAAGAGAAAACATTGATCTGTAAGATGTTTGAACTATTTTTGTAGACTTGCTCACTGACACAGTGGCAATCAAACATAAAACCCTGGCCCTAGTTTAACAGAACTGTGAAAAGATGGGGTCTGGATTGCTTATAGGACATGTTTAGTGTACAAGTACAACATGTGTGTGAAATGTTTTTTGATGTGTGTTGAGCAAAAAATATGATGACCACGTATGGATTCCTTCGGTTGTATTTATTGATCTATGTATCTGCCTATCTATCCATTGTGTGATCTATATTACATATATATATATATATGTCATTCATGTCATAGTGTGAGAAATTTCACAATGAAATATACATAATACACGATTTTGGTATGTGCATGTGCCTGTATAGCATGGTTCTGTTTTATATCCATCCATGCATGCATGCATAAATCTAAAAACAGCTCTGTGTATCCTAGCTTACACTCCACCCCACCCTTGGTGCACATTGTCTGCGGCTCCTGATGCGCCCAGGAAACACATGGCGAGATTCCTTGGTCTTCTTGAACGTGCTGGTCGATATCTGAAACTTGGACCGTGGCCATGTGGCCCCATTTGGGGTGGATCAAAATATGAATTCACATATGAAAACTAGATCTCATAGGTCAAGTGAAAACATGATCTCATATATATTATATATATTATATATGAAGAACAAAAAAAGGATACCCTTCATATCCTTCATATTTACTCAAGGATCCAATGTGCATATGACTTGTCAAGGCTTTACTGTTGTGTGTTTCATGTACGGCATGTTCATTTAATGAATATGAAGTCCTGAACATGATGTTTAGATATGTTTAGATTCCCCATCTCTCATGGTGTAAAAATTAACTAGGGAAAATTGATGTCTTACGTAGCCAATCACAATACTTTTCTGTGATAGTATGTTCACTGGCTATGTCGATGATCAAACATTATTGATGAACGGTTGTTCTACTTGTTTGATGGTCTACATCAATTCTAATTAAATTATAATTATATATTATTATATATAACCCATGCTATACTTGCATATATTTTTTTTATAAATGAGATTGTATATATTATTATTATTATTATTTTTATTATTATTATTATTATATATTCCCTGACCTTCCAAAGACATTTAATTACGTAACTATATAATAACCAATATAATTATATTTTATATATATACCCTGACCTTCCAACATGCTATGGCATCCGGCCAAAGTTGGGCATCGACTTCGATCCTAGGACGGATGATGAGTCCAGTGCAATTTTCTTGGAAGGGAGCCGCTTCTTGAGGACTTACAAAGGTCTCACCCAAATGTCTTTAAGGCAGGAACACTTTCCGAATTCCAAGAGAACAACTTAATGACACACAATAATTTTGTTCTTTGTTTGGCTCATTTGAATTCCAGTGGCCCTTTGTGTCACTACTAGTGTTTGGCGACCATTCGCATGACCAGGCTTGGGATACAAGAATGGTTTCTTCGACCGAAGTGCCATGCAACTATGATGGCAAATCAAATGGAATACTTGGAACCTGCATGTCACTATTTGTTCATGATGGTTCCCATTGCCAAAGCTCTAACATTGTTCTTCTTTCTTCACAACTCAGGCACTGTGGCATGTCCTGGTCTGTGTCCGTGATCGAAGAAACTAGCCTTGAGATTAAAATCGTCTTGAAAGAACATGTCACAACCCAACCGAATCATGAATTCATTCAGCACCCTGCGGCCCGAAGCTGTCCAAACAGCTAAGGATCAAACCCCAGATTTTTCCACGGCTTCGTGGATGAAGATGGCATGGCTTGGATAAAAGGTTGCTCGGTTGCATGATATTAATATAATTGAAATATATAATATTATTATTTATTATTTATATAATTTATATATGTTTATTTCTTATTAATTATATTGCCAAACATATATCAGATAACCCCCCCTGGGTGCGCCAACCTTACGTAAGACATTGGTGACATGATGATTGTTTTGCTGTCCAGTTGAATGGCAAAGATCAAATGCAAACAAACATTTTGTCCGAGAAGGGTTTGCTGAGGAGTTTATTTGAGAGCACATCCTACTCGTGCAATTCGATGGATCATTCGGTGCGGTCGACTCAGGACACCAACATTTGTAATATGTCTTGTGCATCTGCCACGGTAAAGATATGATTTTTCTTTTTCATCCCGGGTCGTATTTACCAAGTGGCCTGCAGGATTTGGTCAACGCATCTCAAAATCAAAAAGCAACTTGGTGTGAACATGGTGATTTTAAATGGTAAAAACCATCTTAGCAATCAGGTCGATCAATTTGATCAATGTTCAATGCTGATTTGTGAGATTTTTCTGTTTGATCATCCAACATTTTTTTCCTGAGCCTGAGTAAGGTTCAACCACGAGGTCAAGCTTCGATTGAAGCGAACGCGTGGATGATCACACTAGAGCTTGGGGAGCTTGGGGACAAAAGTGGCGCACCCTGGGGGAGGGGGGAGAGTGGGCAGGGGGTCTGACGAACAAAGGTTGTTCTACTAACGGCCTTTGTTTTCAATGTCTTTGGAAGGTCAGGGTATATATATATATATGTATGTCATCATGCTTTCGGAATTTTCATATTCAAGTGAAGAGCGGTTCTTGAGTGTTTTGGGAATATTTCTCTTTATGTGGTCTCACATGCGATCACACTGTTGTGTGCCGGCTTTCCTCACCTTATGTTTTTTCTGATTTTGTTGGTGAACTAGGACTGCGTATGCTTCACCTGAAAGAATTTAATCTTCTTCGTGTGCTTCGTCAACTTTGCAGCTGCCTTATACGCATTGGCGCCATCGGTGAAGCCAGTGGTGCCACATCTTGCCGTAGAGCTCACGCAAGAGAGAATTTTGGATTTAGGCATTAAGTGTGCGTGTGTGTGTGTGTGTGCAAATGCTAGTGAAGACATCTGTAGCGTAACATCAAGTACATGTGCAACTGCAAGGGAAGACATCTTTAGCGTAAGTACATGTGCAAGTGCAAGAAGAGACATCTGTAGGGTAGCATGAAGTAGATGTGCAAGTGCAAGAAGAAACATCTGTAGCGTAGCATTAAGTGTGTGTGTGTGTGCAAGTGCTAGTGAAGACATCTGTAGCGTAACATCAAGTACATGTGCAAGCGCAAATGAAGACATCTGTAGCGTAACATCTGTAGCGTAGCATTTTGTAGGTATGCAAGTATACATGAATGTTATATTTTGCCCCACCCCACCCCACCACCACACGCGCACGCCATCCACGAGGCACTGTCACCTCAAACTTGACGTCTTTTCTTCTTAGATTTTGTGCTGGGGTTCCTGGTCACATACCAAAAGTGAGCACCAAGGTTTGTCAGAAGCAGCGGAGCTACTGGCACCCAATGTCAAACAAACCACACCTCAATCTCAGCACGTTGCGAAGCCTCTCCAATTATGATTCTGGCCAGCTAACTAGCCAGCACAACACTGATACAGAGGAAGCCAAACTGAGTAAACTATGGTACTAGGTTGTTCCGAATCAACGATTCTACCTCCTTGTCATCATTGGCAGCCGGCACCTTCGGTTCTGCCAGTCTGAGGAGATCTTGCAACCTGCCATTTAGAAATGTGTGTGTTGAACACGACGCTTTCTGGAGCATGAAGTGCCCTATGCGCACTGGCTAGACTTGATTCAAACCTTGGATTCCTGAGCAAATTCAGCAATGGACAGGGCTTAGACAATAGTTAAAGGGAAATCGACATGACAGAGTTAAGAATCTCAAAACGCTTCATCAAGTGAGAGAACAGAAATGGTGAAAAATACATGGTCTGCATTTTCTCTGCCGATTGGTTCAGCGGCCTTCTCGAAAGTGCTGCAAAAAGCACTGCGTCCGCATACTGAGAGGCAGAAAAGGCCCAGCAAGTATTGGATGCCTCTGCGATCTTGCAACGGACGCAGTTTGATCAGTTTGATTCAATTCCATTTCAGGGTGTTCTTCAATCTCAGGTGGCTTCCCCTCTGTTTGTAACAGTTTGAAGCTAGGAAGAGCCGATCGCACTGTAATTTGCATTTGCGTTGTGTTGTGTTTGGAGATGTTCGACCCGCAATGTTCCTTTTCCATGGTATATTGAACGGCTTTTCAGAGCTAGAACTTGTCATGTGCCTGATATCTGAAACATTTTGGAATAAGACTCTTGCTTTTTTCCGCTATTTGGGGAGGTTGTATGTTGTTGTCCTTTGTACAAGAATTGTACAAGTATCTGCTGTGGTTCTTTTCCCCAATCTGCCTTGACCTTGTCTTGTTGATCCTCTTCCCGCCATTGTTGCTAGATAAAAACACAGAAAACAAAAAATGACCCTCTCTTGCAAAATTATCTGCCCAGCAGTAGAGCATTATACTGAGCTGGCTGCTTCTTGCAAAGGCATGTCAACTATCTTCAGCACCTTGCACCAAAGACCAGGTCGTTATTTGATCATGTGGGCCGGAACACTTGATGCTTCAATGGAATTTGCAAGCTTTCCTCCAGGTACAGGCGTCGCCTGCTTTCCGAGCACACATGCGAAAGGAGCGGTTGTAGTTGAAGTTGAAGCGAAGGCCCAAGATAGATTTGACAGACCCTGAGCCTGGAGAGTTTGAAGCTGTCATAGTGTCACATTGCTAGACTCTGCTAGCTACAATGGGGTACAGCATGGTACAACACAGGCTGCAAGAGCCATACAGTGTCAACTGTACCCACGGCTTATCGACGGCAGTGGGAAGCCGACGCTAAACTCGCTCATCCTGTTCAGAGCCGTCCGTTCAATCATTGAGAGCATCCGTCTAGCAGTAGGCCTCAGGACTTCCCAAAACTGACAAATTTTGCACAAGCATCTGCAGGTGCAATTCAAGGCTCATATCAGCAGTGTCATGCTGCACAAATGCATCACTTTCGTTAGTAGCAGGCACAGTATATAGATATCAACGTCAAATTTTCTTCAAATCACTCCCTGAACACTGCACATTCTTAGGTCCAAAATTTAGTAAGCAGCACACAAATATGAGGACAAGGGAACACAAGGGTCATGATAGTGCTCTGATACCGACGCTTTGACAACGAGAGCGATCACAATTCAATAGGCCGACGAAACAGAAGTCTTGGTGCAAATCATTAGCGGAAGTTGGCATCAGCTACTGGAGAAAGCACACCCCACTGAAGAAAAGCATGCCCTTGAAAGCACGGAAAAGCAAATGTCAACACAGGCAAAGCAGTTCTTGGAAAAACAATGCCTAAATAACAGGTGGCTATGGCAATGCTTTGTGAGCTACTCAATGATTGCTGCTCCTTTAATGTCATGTTGTCCTTGTGAGGGTACTTGACTGCAGGCTGTATCAGGACAACAAAGTTAGGAGATGTGTTAGGAAATGCTAAGAACTCACAGAGTCTGCGACAAACCAAGTTTGTTTTTTATGTTTTGAGGCAAGTGGCGGGATAGAACTCTGCAAGGATGTCGCGCAGCACCAGGCAAGGATTGAAATGGCCTGATGCGTTTTTTGCAAGACTGACCGTTGAACGACAACAGTATATGAACAGGGCATTTCTTTTTGTCACGATGTTGCATGCAAGAGGCGAGTCTGTTTGTTTGAAGTTTGCCAATGCTGTGAAGTTTACACATTTTGTTTCCATGTTTTACAAAGTGTCTGCTGCATGCAAGTATGCTGAAAAAAACGTCGCAAGTGCGAAACGAAACATCAACCAAGCAAAGTTTCTGCAAGGGTTCCCAGGGCCGCGTGTTTTTTCTATTTGGCTAATCTAGCCGCGCAGCCCCTTAGAACACGTGACCATGCATCCGGCCTTTGGAGTAAACTCTGATAGACCTCTCTTCTGGATTTCTTGCACTGTTTCCTGCCGAAACAGGTGTGAAGGGGATGAAAAATGCAACGCTGCAATGAACCATCAAGGATCTTACGGCTAAAAATCTATGCCAAGTACAGACTTCAGCCTCCAGTCCAGCAGACGAACTCGAAATTGCAAAAGCCCAAGACAGGTTCGTAATGCCTGTGACATCCACGCAAAATTCTCGGAACCCACGGATTCAAATTTTGAGTCTGAAAAGCCTTACGACGTCTTTCCCGCCAAACAAATCCAAACAATGCTTTCAACAGATCAGGCCTTGCGAAGAGAATTGAGCGAGATCAGAACCCTGGGAAATGCGATTGACGGCTTCAACAAAGAAACCGTGGTCAGCCTTTAAACACCTGAGTCAGGCCGCAACTGAAGCAGCAAATTGTGGAAGGTCTGCCACTCCTTTTGTTTTTACATGTTTTTACCATTTTCTGTCTACCTTTGGCATTGCTTTGAATTGAAGAAATGGGAATTACTGCAAATAAAAATATTATATAGTAACTATATAATTACATAAATGTTGCTACAGTACAACTTTGCGTGGGCCTCGTCTTACACCACTCAGAGCCAGACTTTGCAAATGCCCAAACGACGTTTGACACATCTTGGGGAGAGCATTCCATGAGACTCCTCGTCGCCTACAGAACGAAACTCTAGCAAAGTCGCTGCTCGTACCACTTCTGCTCCAAAATGCGCTGAAGGAATGCTAATGATGCAGATGGTGATGATGGCGATGCTGGTGATGGTAATTATTTTCCGCCGACCCCTGCCGACAGCAGGGGGAGCGCGTCAGAGAAGCAATTACACGCAGCAAGTGCTGACGCAGCAAGTGTCGAAGTCTCGACGCAAAAGCAAAGATGTTTAGCAAGCAAAAGAAGAAGGGAAGAAGAAAGCACTCAAGCTGCACGAGCAAGAAGCAGCAAATAACAAGAAGAGGAAGAAGAAGGAAAAGGAGAAAAGAAGAAGAAGAAGAAGAAGAAAGAAAGAAGAAGAAGAAGAAGAAGAACTGGTCCGTCCTTCAGTAGCATGGTGTTTCGGTGTGGCGAAGGCACCGTTTTGGAGGCTTGGAGGCTGCAATTTGAAGCTAGTTTCTTGTCGGTTCAGAAAGCAACGTTAGGCACAAGCAGGCTGGAGGCTTGAAGATTGCAATTTGGAGCTAGTTTCTTGTCGGCTCAGAAAGCAATGATAGGCACAGGCAGCTGCAGGCCGAGGGCCTGGTCCGTCCTTGAGTAGCATGGCGCTTCGGCACCGTTTTGGAGGCTTGGATGCAATTTGGAGCTGTTTCTTGTCGGTTCAGAAAGCAACGTTAGGCACAGGCAGCCGCAGGCCAGGGCCTGGTCCGTCCCTCAGTGGCATTGTGTTTCAGTGTGGCGAAGCCAACGTTTTGAGGCTTGAAGGCTGCAAGTTGGAGCTAGTTTCTTGTCGTTTCAATATCTTGTCGTTTCAAAAAGCAACGTTAGGCACAGGCAGCCGCAGGCCGGGCCCATTGACACCGCACACAAAAGGCGGGTTGCCCAGGGGTCGGCGGCACGGGACGTACTCCTTTTATCCGGGCGCCGGCCACGCAGCCCGTGTCCTTGCCGGAGGCCTTCGGTGGCAACCGAAAGTTATTTAAGCGCTTACGCGCGACAGCCGGCCAGGGGCCCATGTTGAGGTGATATGGATCTAGCTGGGAGCAAGATCTTAAGGCTATGTTGCCCCATCGAGAGGCTATGCAAAAAACATTGTAAAACGCATGATATTTTGATTGTCGGGGGCTAGGTTAGCCCAGCTGGGCGGCTATGTTGCCCCATCTTGAGGCTATGTTGGTCCATCTTGGGGCTATGTTGGCCTATCTTGGGGCTATGTTGGCCTATCTTGAGGGCAATGTGGGCCCATCTTGGGGCTATGTTGGCCCATCCTGGGGCTATGTTGGCCCATCTTGGGGGCTATGTTGCCCCATCTTGCGGCTATGCTGGCCCATCTTGAGGCTTAAGTTGGCCCATGTTGACCCATCTTAAGCCACAAGATCCGAAAAATTGGAAAAAATGGGAGCAGGAAAAAACACCGTAAAACGCGACTTTTTAGGACTTTTTGAGGTCGGCGGCAGGGCGGCGGCCCCTCTCTCCTTCGAAAAGGAGAGAAGGCCTACGGCAATGCTACGGCCAGCTCCGGCCCCGCCGGGCCCCTGGCCGGATAGGCGCTGCCCCCCCTGCCGCCGACCCATCCCCGACCTACCCCCGAACCACCCCGTGTCAACTGAAGTCCCTGCAATTTACGGTGTATTTTGCTTGCGGTGTTAAAAAAACATTGTTTTTTACGGTGTTTCGGGCCCTTCGGCGGCCAGGACTTTCAGCTTGGCAATGTTAAAAAACATCGGTTTTTACGTGGTTTTGGGCTCCAGGAGGGGGCCCCGGGTGGGAAAAATTGCATCTTAAGATCGTTTCGACATAGATGGCCCAAACATGGCCCCAACATTGCTCCCAAGAGGGCTCAACATGGGCCAACATAGGCCCAACACAGGCCAACACGGGCCCAACATAGGCCCGACATGGGCCCAAGATGGGCCCAAAATAGCCCAACATAGGTGGCCCAACATGGGCACAACCTGCGTTCAAAATAGGCCCAGACTGCTTCCATACAGGCAAGCACTGCGTATTGTGCCTGCCTCAGTTCAAAATAGCCCTCCCTGGGTTTGCGCGGAGAATAGGCCGCTCACGGCAGAAAAAGGGGTCCAGCACCAGGAGAAAGGTGAAGGTCTGAGCGGAGGTGGCGGTGGACCCCTTTTTGGAGGATCCAGGCCGCTCACGACAGAAAGCAGATCAGAAAAAAGAAGCAATCCAGTTTCTCAGAACAAAGGCGGAACTCAAGCTCAGAGCCTGGCACTCTGCCGACTGAGCATGAAGGCAGGATATCAGTAGACAACATAAAGGCTATGCTCAGCATAAAGGCTATGCTCAGCAGATGGATCAACAAAAGGCAGGATATCAGCAGACAACAACCGCCACACAGAGAAAGCCATGACCACGAGCAAACCGCAAGAGAGAGATAACATAGGTACAGCCTCCAAAGGAGGGGGAGAGAGAGAGAGAGAGAGAGCAAGAATACTTTTCTTTGTGCGGCAAGGCCAGCAGCCCCAAGATTGGCACAAGAGCCTCATTGGCGGAAAAATCAGTACAGACCCGAGACAGGCTCGAATCCTCGATCTTCAGGTTAAGCACCTTGCGCCCTACCGACTGGGCTAGGCAAACCTGGTATAAAAGGTATGCTCTGCAAATTCTGGAACAGAGGGGGTATATCCAGACAACAACTGCCGCACAGAGAGCAACGGCCACAAGCAGAGTAAGGAACAGAGAGAGCTAACGCAGGTACACCCTCTGTTTGGCGAAGCTACTGAGAAGGTCAATCCGTAAGCAAGTTCGAGGTTCTATTGCGGTGGGCCTTTTTTTGGAGGATCCAGGCCGCTCACGGCACAAAAAAGGGGTCCAGCACCAGGAAAAAGGGGAAGGTCTAATCCAGTTTCCCAGAACAAAGGCGGAACTCAAGTTCAGGGCCTTGCGCTCGACGAACTGAGCGAGGCGGGCCCTGCATAAAGGCTATGCTCAGCTGATGGATCAACAAAGGCAGAATATCAGCACAACAACCGCCACACAGAGAGAGCCATGACCATGAGCCAAAAAGGAAGAGAGAGATAACATAGGCACAGCCTCTAAAGGAGAGAGCAAAAGAGAGAACGAGAACACTTTTCTCTGTGGGGCAAGGCTAGCTGCCGCAAGATTGGCACAAGAGCCTCATCGGCGGAAAAATCAGTACAGACCCAAGGCAGATTCGAACCTCCAATGTTCAGGTTAAGGGCTTTGCGCTCTACCGGCTGAGCTAGGCGACCCTTGCATAAAGGGTATGCTCTGCAGATCTTGGAACAAAAAGGAGGAATCTCCAGACAACAACTGCCGCCCGCACAGAGAGCAACGGCCACAAGCAGAAGAAGGAACAGAGAGAGCTAACACAGGTACAGCGTCTCCGTGTGGCAAGGCTGCTGAAAAGGTGGACCCGGAAGCACAAGTTTGAAGCTAGGTCACAGGACCCCTTTTTGGAGGATCCAGGCCGCTGACGGCACAAAAAAGAACCCAAGCAGCAGGAAAAGGTGGCAAGTCTGAAGTCAGCTTGCGGGGGACCCCTTTTTGGAGGATCCAGACCGCTGACAGCACAAAAAGGGGTCCTTCAGCTAGAAAATGAAACGTCGGATCATGGAAATCCAAAATAGAGGCTGCCAGACCCCTTTTTGATAGATTTGGGCCGTTGGAGTCCCAAAAAGGGATCCAGCAACCAGAGGCTGCTGAGCGGTCAAAAAGGAGTCCAGGAAGCTTTAACCTAACTAAAAAAAGGAGCCAAAAGTCTACACCAAAGTTCTTTTCAAAACGGTGGAAAACTCCATGGACGCCCTTAAGGAACACCAAGCAAATTCCAAAATAAGCTCGGGTAACTTGTTTTGAGGGCCCCAGTTTTTCTTTGTACTAACAGCAACAACAACAACAACAACACCACCAGCAGCAGCAGCAACAGCAACAGCAACAACAACAACAATAAACGCCGACCCTACAATCACCCCGCATTTTACAGTGTTTTTTGGCTTTCCCATGCGCCTCTTTCTTATTTTTAATATATTTGTGATCCTTTGCCCTCAATTCTTCTTTATAATCTATTTCTGATCCTTTCCCCTCAAGTGGGCCGCTGGCCGGCTGTCGGGCGTAAGCCCTTAAATACGGCGATGCCTCGCCGTGGGAGGCTGTACTCCCTAGCCCTGCCACCGACCCGCCCAAAAATTCTTCACTCTCGCTGTGTTTTCACGTTTTTGGGGGTCCGGGGCCGGGAAAAAAGACGCCAAAATTATAAGTTGCTTTTGGAAATCGATTTTGGACCGTTTTTGAGCAATTGTTTGACGGATTTTTGCTGCGCTCGGGAAGCAAGAATATCGTAAAATTCAGTGCTTTTGTCCTTTTCGCATATAGGAACCACATCTTGCAACATTGTGAAAACTGCGTAAATAAGAG
>Ga0126342_10001925_pt1 | contig 30999 bp, 22 predicted proteins | sample Cyp1metagenome_FD_92528 | JGI IMG/M metagenome (GOLD analysis project Ga0126342, IMG submission 92528) | Coral microbial communities from Lord Howe Island, Old Settlement Bay, Australia - Cyphastrea 1 metagenome | ecosystem: Host-associated > Invertebrates > Cnidaria > Coral ...
AAGTGTTTGTTGATAAAGTGTGTGTGGACAAAGTGTGGAGGAGGGCGGAGGAGGAGAAGGCGGAGGAGGAGCCCGGGATACAGAATCAAAAACAAGAACCCCACACAAAGATGTGGGGAATAAACCACCCATTTGGGAATGGTCTATACCACCTATTTATGGTGAAGGGAGAGTGGTTTTTGTTTTACCAACATTGTTCTTGAATGTCATAAAAGTGACAAACTGTCATTAGGAACGGGATGTTCCGCCGAGATGTTTGGCAATTTTCCACATGGGACGAGCATGGGGTGATAAGATTTTTGCAGAGGTGTGCCACTCCCTCGGGATAAAAATGGTTGGATTTATGGGTGATATTAACCACCAAGAACCATCAATGAATAAGAGTTTTGTCAACATTTATCCCTATTTATTAGCATGATTATTGCAGGATCCTCGAAATGGGCGTTCTGTGTGATGAACAGATCTCAGATGTGCTACTTTCACAGGGATCTGGATCCTTGCGGATCATTGCGGCTGGTGGTGTCTCTGCAATTCTATCTGGTGGGATCCACCTGGTTCAGCGTAAGAAACCATCGTAGGAACATCTGGGGCCCCAGAGCGCAGGTAAATTCTATTTTTGGACCGTAAAAACATGAAAAATGATCAAAAGATGCATCACAATGCCATCCATCCATCCATCCCGTGACCATCCTTGGTTCCGTCAAGGCGGACGATGCTGAAATCACCTTGACCCTCATGGCACAGGGCAATGGCCAACCCAAACCAATGGAACTGGGCAGTTTCACTCGTGTCTTGGCGGCCATCGGGGGGCGATGCTGCCCCTTTTTGGCAACCCGTATGTTCCCATGGCATCCCATGGTGTTAGGTTAGGGGTTATGGTTATGGCATGTTATGGCAGATATATCTGTAGTGAAGTTTATGAGCTAAAAAAGCGGCAGCATCTTGCACTCTCTGGTAATTTAGCCTAGCGGAGGTCGTGGCCCATTTAGTTTGCTGATATTTTTTAATGGTGATGTTCTGTATATTTTCCATAGCCATTTTAGTTTACTAGAGGGTAGTCCGCAGTCCATTTTCATAGGAATTCCCTTTTGCCATGAACTGAAATTAATAGGCAAATGTTCATGATGATGACTGTTCCATGACTTGTAATTATATACCTTTTTTACCATGGCACATCTACTGTCAACCTCAAATCCATCAATCACCTTGCTGTTGAATGGGGGCGGTGCAATTAAAACAGCAGACTGTCTAACTGTTTTTGACTTCTTGCAGTAACATTCCCGTATTGACCAACCAGGATTTCGTACTGGTTGACCTTATGAGGAAAGATGTGAGAAGCACGAGGGTAGATTTGCCGATGACTTTTAAGACATATGGAATCCAAAGTTTCGAGGAAAAGGATCAATTGTTTCCCAACTGTGCTTATTATTTGCATATCTATAACATTTTTCCCGAATGCGTAGCAAGGGTCCCCGTTTCACTCTGGGGGTCTGGGGGTTGAGGGTATGTTCGCTCGACGTTGCGTTTACGGTCGCAACCGTCCGCAACCGTTCGCAGCCGTTCGCAACCGTTCGCGTGAGGACCGTATGGCCGTGCTTATGGTAAGTTCTGCAGAAGTTGCCATTTTTGGAGGTTGCAAATGTCTCGTTGCTTCGTTTCGCGTGGCAGGCGTGGCACTTGGTGACATTCAGACGTGTTTTGTAACGTGTCGAAAGTTGTTTTGTGTGGCAAGCACAATACTTTTGCGACGTTTTCAGACGATGCGTTGCAGTTTTCGTGGTAGGCGCAGCACTTTGGACGTGTCCATCGCCATTTTGCGTGGCAGGCGCAGCACTTTAGACGTGTCGTGTTGCGTGCTGTTTGCGAATCGCATTGGCAGGGCTGCGTCAAGTGGCGACAAGGTGCAGATTCCGTGGCACGCGTGGCATTTTGTGAGATGTGTTGAAAATTAACGGAAGCCTCGCACAAAACATCGATTTTGAGGTAGCAAATTTGGAGGTTCCTAAGAAAACTCGTCGGAAAACGTCGATTTTGAGGCTACAAAGTGTCAAAATTGGAGGAAGCCTCGCACGAAATGCTCGTTTTTCTGCGCCCACATGTCTCGTCTCGAGTCTCTGGTTTTCCTGTGGCCTCGCCGTGCCTATGGGGGAAGCTGCACAAGCTTTCCTTTTCGATTTTTTTCAACTGTGAAAATTGGCCGAAGTCTCGCACGAAATGCTCGTTTTTCTGCGCCCACGTGTCTCGTCTCGAGTCTGGTTTTCCTGTGGCTTCGCCGTGTCTATGGGGGAAGCTGCAAAACCTCTCCTTTTTGGAGGTTTCCAAGCAGGTTGTAGTGTTGTTTTGCGTGGCAGGCGTGGCACTTTGTGACATTCCAACTTGTTTGATAACGTGTCCAAAGATGTCGGAAGTGTCAAAATTGGAGGAAGCCTCGCACGAAATGCTCGTTTTGATGCCTCCACGTGTCTCGTCTCGAGTCTCTGGTTTTCCTGTGGCCTCGCCGTGCCTATGGGGGAAGTTACAAAATCTCTCCTTTTCAAAGGTTTTCAAGCAAGTCGTCATTTCGTTTTGCGTGGCAGACGTGGCACTTTGTGACATTCCAACCTGTTTTATACCGTGTCGAAAGTTCTTTGTGTGGCTGGCGCAACAAAACAATACACTCCACACTTTACACTCTACACTTTACATTCCACACTCTACACTCTACATTTTACACTCCACACTCCACACTCCTCACTTTACATTTTACACTCCACACTCCACACTCCTCACTTTACATTCCACACTCCGCACTCTACACTCTACACTTTCCACTCCACACTCCACACTCTACACTTTACCCTCCACACTTCACACTCCACAATTTACACTTTAGACTCCTCACTCCACACTCTACACTTTACACTCCACGCTCCACACTTTACACTCCACACTCTACACTTTACACTCTACACTTTACACTCCACACTCCACACTCTACACTTCCCACTCCACACTCCCCACTCTACACTTTACACTCCACACTCCACACTCCACAATTTACACTCCACACCAGGCGACAGTCAGGTTCAAAGTGCCAAGGTTCATTGGTGAACATGTCTCTCGCACGGTAAGAGCCTCATGTATTAAAGACCATTAGTAATCATTAGTGATGCTTTTGATCATGTTCCAAGCCCTGTTTTGCAGGTACTGGAAGCCCCTCCGCCACCAACCTTGGAGGACCTGCTCGCCAACCGCCTCCGATATCTGGATCGGAAGGCTGTGGCGGAGCGACGCCTCGGCGATGAGGCTGATGAACGAGATGTTTTTCTCGTAGCCCGGATGAATGGAGCAGTGCTCGCGGTAGATTTCATCCTGCGCAGTCTCGAACGCCTCGGCACGGCTAAGAAGTTGATCTTGGGCAAAAATTTGGCCATCTTAAGTAGCGGCGAGGCCGTCTACTTCCCCACGGGCCAGATGCCAAGCAAGGACCACAAATGTTTTGAACATATCAAAGACATGTCAAGATCACAGTGGTCAAACAGACATGCCATACATGAAACCTTGCTTGCAGGATGCGCGCTCTCGCCGCCTGGCCGGCTTGAAGCCGCAATTATCCTGCCAACATTTTGTGGCGCGGAAGAACTTGGGGGTAGCTTTTGCTGAGCGGCTGCAGGATCCGGATCACAGCTGCCTCCCATTTGCCTCTTGTGATGTTTGAACCTTACTTTTGCAAAACAATTTTCGAACCTGCCCTGCACCAGGACTACATTGATTTCTGGCTGCCGACCATCCGGAAGGTCAAGGGGCACAGTGAGCCAGACGATCGCTTTCAGGCCTCTTTGCGATGTTCGAGGCCTCCGAGTTCCGAAAGCTTATGGTCGACGTCGTTTGCAAGGCAGGACAGGGCTTAGGTCAAAAAAACGGTGTTGAACCTGAAACTTCCCCCCTGACCTGCCAGGCCAACAGCACGGACGTACGAGCTCCTGCCGAAGCAGCCATGAAAGCGGCAGCCGGTGTACAGCAAGTGCCCGCGGCGGTTGTGGAAGCCCATTGCGCCCACAGCGCCTTTGTAGGTCAGAAGCACTACTGGGCCCACGGGAGCAAAAAGCTCCATGTAATTTATGATTCGGTGATTCCTGGTGCCTGGTGTCTAGGCCGCAATGAATCTGAAACTTATACCCTCCATCAAAATCATTTCGCAATGTGTTCTTCTTCTACCTTTGTTTTTGGAACAGGCCTCTGGCATCCTGTACTATATACGACCTCTGAACCTTTATGTTTTCAAACGTCTTCACATCTTACGCTCTTAAGCGTCGAATTTCAGACAAGTTGTGCATGTCAAAAAATCAATACTAAATGAAATAAATGAAGCGAAACAAATTAAAGCTAGGAAGCTCTTTACATTCCACACTCCACACTCTACACTTTCCACTCCGCACTCCACAGTCTACACTTTACACTCCACACTCCACACTCTACACTCCACACTCCACACTCTACACTTTACACTCCACACTCCTCCACCACACCCTACTCTTTACACACTCCACACTCCTCACTCCACACTTTACACTCCACACTCCTCACTTTACACTCCACACTCCACACTCTACACTTTCCACTCCACACTCCACACTTTACACTTTACACTCAAAAATCCACAATTTGCACTTTAGACTCCTCTCTCTCCACACTCTACACTTTACACTTTGCACTTTGCACTTTACACTCCCCACTCCACACTCTACACTCCACACTCCGCAATTTACACTTTAGACTCCTCATTTTACACTCCACACTCTACACTTTACACTCCACACTCTACACTTTACACTCTACACTCCTCCACACTCCACACTCCACACTTCCTACTTTACACTCCACGCTCTACACTCCACACTCTACACTCTACACTTTACACTCCACACTTTACACTCTACACTCTACACTCCACACTTTACACTGTACACTCCTCACTCCACACTTTACACTCCTCACTCCACACTCCACACTCTACACTTTTTACTCCACACTGCAGACTGGCAACAGGGGAAATATGTACAAGACTGTTCAAATAAACTATTGCAGAAAACTGTTCTGCGTGACTGCATATCCGTGTGTTTCGACATCTGTACCATGAACATACGTGTGAGCATTCGGGTTCGTGGGCGGCATCTTGTTTTAAAATAGATGGGCCATAAAATGCCACAAAATGCCACAGATGCAGATATTGTTGCATTCCATGTGCTTACCGGGTTGCACTTCCACGCAGATTTGCGTTGACTTGCTAGTGCTTTTGTTCCCAGGAAACTCATCAAGATGGTAAAGATTTGCTAAGTTTATAACTGGACAGCCACCTGTTTGATGGCCTCAAAATCCCAAATTGCCGGATGAATCACACCAGAAATTGAATATATATATATAACTGAATATATATATATATATATAGGTTTTCATGTTTTTATTATATATCATATATATATATGTGTGTGTGTTTGTTTCTTGAATTCCACAAATGAGTTTCAATCAACCAATATCATCCCAACTTTGGACAAATGGTTGTAAGATGTTAGCGAAAACAAACGGTGGACAAAGTGATTTTGGCATGATTTAACGATGCTTTGAGAAGTGAAAAAAAACATGGTCAACCAACGAATATCATCCAGAAGTTGAAAGTTGTTAGATGCAAGCGAAAGCACATCAAGATGAGGGGCCTATGTCAAACCCTAGATTTAGATGAATATCTCCTGGTGGATCGGGAGGTTCACCCAAAGACTGATTATGTGTGACAATATAATTTAATATAAGGTAAATGCACCTGGCAATCAAAATGGATAGGTGTCAACATCCGGGGCTGACGTTGGGTAGAGCCGAAACACCCACGGTTTCCTCAAGATTTTCATTTGGACCAATCCAATGATTCTTAGACAAGTAAGTGCATCTTGAAACATCCATACAGGTTTGTTTCAGAAAGGGCGTCCAAAAAAAACTTGTTACAACTTAATGTGTCATATTAAAAATGTTTTTTTGGTAGACTCAAGTTTAAGACAAGCACCCCTGCAAACATACATAAAAACAAACATCCCAAACATGTTGTTTCTCAAACATCTCTGCATTTGTCCAGGATGTCATCATCCATTTTCACCTCAAACATCTATAGCATTCACAACTCATTGAGGTTGCAGGAAAATCTATACTTGGGTTTGAAATCATGGTTTCCCCTTCACTCTATCCCAACAAAACCAAGTGTTTCTTGTTTCTTGGTCAGATCACCCTGTGGGAATATGCAAGTAGCCAATTAAAGATGGATTGGAAATATCACCATGGTTTCCCCATGAGCCTTTCGAGGCGACCGGCCCGTTCAAGCGTTCAAACGCCGGGCTGCGGCCACTTGGACCCTCAAACCATCTGCGCGTCGCCGTGTCTTCACGAAGTTCCTGCATCGAGAAACCACAGTCCGCCTCATCGATGCTTTATTTTCTACAAGCTGGCGCCATGCCACAGGCAGTTTTGGCCCATACCCAGCAATGATTCATGCGTTAACACTTGGGCAACGCGGCCATGTCAAGGCCATAGCAACGTGCAAAAGATCAGCTGCTCTACCAGATTTCAAGCTCCGCGAAGAATCGCGAATTTGTTCATTCTGGCTCATGCATATTTTGCCGCTAAATCTCATGTTGTGTTCGTTAAGCATATAGTGAACTGCTTGATTCTTTCCTTTATTCAATGCCAGATAGGCTCACAGGCATTGGTTAACGCATCATGTTTTTTGTGGCTGCCTCCAACAGGTGGGCGTACCCCATTGATGTCACATTGGATTAGCACATCCTGACCATGAGTTAGGGGAGTTGCCCACCCAAAATGATAGAAGATGGTTTTGACTTATGTCACTACACTACCGTTCTGAATGAAAAGCTCCATAATCTTTGATTTTAGTGACCCCTGAAAAAGTTAAAAAAAGTAAAACCCTATCTTTTTGTTTCTATCTCTTTGGGTGTTGCTAAAATATTAAATCCAGTTCTTCTTTGCGAACGGTATCAGCTTAACGCGCTTCTTCAGGTCATATGGCGAAGGTGGTGAAGGCCAAAGGCCTATTCTATACCGAGACGGTACGTCTTCCAGAGACCCGGTGCAGTGATGACGGAGTTCCATTACTGAGACGGTAGAACTCAGATATTTTCTGGCGCTTTTTTAAAATTTCAAAGGTTAGTTTAATTGGTTGGTTTCGCTTTATAACTTGATTTATTTAAACATATGTCCGTTTTAGTTATTCATTCCTTTGTCTCACGCAAAGTTTCGGAAACATCATGGAACACAGTTTGTATGCAATCAATGTTGTATCATTGACTTCTTGGAGGAGGAAAAACGCAAATCTTTGAACAGGCGTTGTTGGTGTTAACTTGCTCGTTCTTCACCCATTCCTAATAGAATATGTACCGCATGTGATTTGTGATTTGAATATGCATTTACCTGCATGTTGTTCAACGCATGAAGGCATACAGTTGGCTTACCTATTTGACGAAAATGTATCCGCTGTTTTCCTTTCCCTTTATTTCTAGTTTTCTGGTATGCATGTTTTGGGTTTAGGAGCAATGCAACCCACATAGTTCTATGTTTTTTTGGTGTTTTTGTTTTTTCTGATTTGTGACTGTTGGTTTGAAACCTAAAATTACCCAAGTTGTATCTACGGCAACCGTCGTGTTTTGAATATGGAGAAATGAAATATATATTTGATCATGGCAGATTTCCTCTTGATTTCTGAACATTCCAAATTTCCAAAGTTCTAACGTTGAAAAGATGTGATATTTTGTGCCTTTTTAGAGTGCAGATAATTATGCATTGAATCCGTGCGAATGCACAAATAGAACCATTTTTGCTCAACCTTTGATGTTCAATTCTATTTTGTTTCATTTTTTTGGGGTACAAATTCGAACACAAGAATGAAAAAAACGGGATTGCAAATTCGGGTTCTTAATTGCCTGGAACTTTGAAACTCCTCCGTTCCTTCAAGTTGGGTTCTGTTTTGAAGTCATTTAGGTTGAAATCGAAATTAAATTCTGATTTTCTGACATGTCTGACTTTTCTGAATACGGACATTGCATGACATTGCTATTACAAGAATGTTTGCATTCATGTCAGTTTTTGGAATCAGACTACCTGATCAGGTTTTGTGGATTTCCTGTTTGGCTCATTCAACCGATTTTGGGAAAAATAGCTAATTAGGGCCAATTAGGGTTGAATATTATTTTTCTTTCCAAGTTGGCAATCTTAATCCAACATATTTCTGGGAAGTTTGATTCATTAGCAAATAGTGGCGTTCATATGTTCATTGTTTTTGAGAAGCTCCCTTATCTTTTTCAGATTTGGTTGAAGGGAATTTTGTAGCCGCAGGGTTTCTGGTTCATTTTTTTCTGGAAAACAAATGCATTGAACCGCAGCAGACCCAAGGAGACTGATATCACGTTGTACTTCAAGATCCAATTGCATGACTTGGCGGAGGTCTGGCCATGAGTGGTGGGTGATGTGAAGCACCATGATTAGAGTGGATTTAACCGGAACGAGATTACAAGAAATGATGATTTCATCATATCATGATTTACTTGGCTATTGTATATCATTCAAACTATCATTGATTTCGGGGTTGAGGGAAAAGATTGGCTACAGTAAGCGGTGAATTGGGGATGGCATATTATGGGTGAAAAAACATTATTTGGGGCGGGTACTATGCTGATTGCGTATGGGCCAATGGGATAGTTACGCATTCATGCATAGTTTGACCTGATGATGGATTTGACAAGCAGATATTTCAACCAACATCTGTTTTTGCACTTTCCATCCTGGGACTTTGATTCGCTTTGTAATCAAATGGAGGTTTGCGGCTTCGATATCTTCGATATGAAATTTGTTTTTCCAGCTGGGTGAACCCCACGGGAAGGCAGAAAACCCAAAAAATTAGGATCTTTCCCGTAGCTAGATGGTAATATTCTCCATCAAACATTCTGACTGGGGGCAAATTGTGATATATATCCAAGGACTTTGCTATGCTGAGTCACTTATGGCTGGGATCTGGTGTTCCTTATATTGACTGATACTGCAACTTGTTTTCAGATCACTGTACAAATATGTATCATCCCTTTTTTTCCCACATCTTTGTGTGGGGTTCTTGTTTTTGGTTGTGCACTCCCGGCTGCCTCTCGCTTGCCCCGCCGCCGCAACTTGTCCACACACAACTTGCTCCCCCCACAGCTTGCTCACACACAACTTACTCACACACAACTTGTCACCACACAACTTACTCACACACAACTTACTCACACACAACTTGTCCACACACAACTTACTCCCACACAACTTACTCACACACAACTTGCCCACACACAACTTGTCCACACACAACTTGTCACCACACAACTTGCTCACACACAACTTACTCACAGACAACTTGTCCACACACAAACTTGTCCACACACAACTTACTCCCACACAACTTCTCCACACACAACTTGTCACCACACAACTTGCTCACACACAACTTACTCACACACAACTTGTCCACACGCAACTTACTCCCACACAACTTCTCCACACACAACTTGTCCACACACAATACTCCCACACAACTTCTCCACACACAACTTGTCACCACACAACTTGCTGACACACAACTTGTCCACACACACACACACCTTGCGTGGCAGGCGTGGCACTTGGCGACATCGACCTTCACTTTGAGTGGCAGGTGTGGCACTTGGTGACATCGACCTTCACTTTGCGTGGCAGGCGTGGCACTTGGCGACATGGATCGTCACTTTGCGTGGCAGGCGTGGCACTTGGCGACATCGACCTTCACTTTGCGCGGCAGGCGTGGCACTTGGCGACATGGATCTTCACTTTGCGTGGCACTTATGGCACTGGGCTGGCTCTGGCGGCGCGCTTGGTTCCCAGTTGACGCCGTGGTCGCCGCGGCTGTTTGCGTGGCAGGCGTGGCACTTGGCGACATGGATCGTCACTTTGCGTGGCAGGCGTGGCACTTGGCGACATCGACGTGCATTCTGCGTGGCTGGCGTGGCACTTGGCCACATCCACACATCCACCTACGTTTTGCGTGGCAGGCGTGGCACTTGGCGACTTCCACGCCGCAAGTGAGCCCATCTCTCTAAAATACGACTTTGTCACACACAACTTCGTCACGCACAATCTTTCACATCTCTATCACATGCAACTCTATCGCACACAGCTTTGTCAAACACAACTCTTTCGCACACAACTTGTTCACACCCATCTCTCTCACACACAACTTTGTCACCCACAACTTTGTCACACACAATCTTTCGCACACATCTCTCTCACATCCAACTTCTCTCTGACACACATCTTTGTCGCACACAGCTTTGTCACACACACAACTTTGTCACACACAACTCTTTCACACACAACTTTGTCACACACAACTCTTTCACACACAACTTTATGCAACTTTGCCACCGGCAACCTTTCACACACAACTTTGTCACACGCAATCTTTCACACACAACTTTGTCACACACACAATCTTTCACACACAGCTTTGTCACAAACAACTTTGTCATACATAATCTTTCACACACACACACACAACTTTGCCACAGACAATCTTTCACACACAACTCTTTCACTCACAACCTTTCACACACAACTCTTTCACACACAACTGTGTCACACACAACTCTTCACATACAACTCTTAAAATGATCGTCCTCCACCATCTCCTTTGTCCTTTCTTCTTTCTCCGTGCCACTTCAACCACTTTTTCTGATTATTGGATGAAGTTGACTTGTAGGGTTATCCGGTCCTTCAATTTGTCGGAAGAATGATCCTGGTTGAAACGGTTTTGTCCTTGAAGAGGAAGAAACTATCCTTCATATACGGCCACCAAAAGAGTTTTGAATCATCAGATAAGATTACAGGCACCCTTGGTTGGATTGGATGGGTCGTTTTACGGATGGGCTAGCTACCACAGAAGCTATTTGGAGGATGATCGTGATTTTTTCTGCTGGGATTCGGATTGAAGCTACCTGGGGCCCTGGGGTTGCTTAATCCAACACGTGAGGAATCAACAGCACATATTGACAGTATTATTTTTTTGCGACTCTTTCACCAAATCTCTATAGCAACTGCCGTCTCTAGTAGAATAATTAGTTATAGTCATAGTATGCTACAGTAGAATATGATATAATATGTGTTTTGCTCTTTTTGATGGCATGTCTTTGCTTTTCAGAATGTTTTTTTCCAGCAAATTCTGAATTTTCCATATGTTTTGCCGGCGCATGCTGCCAGCCATATGGTGCCATTGCTTCGGAGAACGCGAACTACTGCGACATGTGTTTCCAAATCCTTGGCGAAAATCAGCTATCATTGATGGATTTCAAGTACACAAGTTTGATTTAGCACGGAGAACAACATGAAAATGCAAAATCGCATTCTTGGGAAGCGTCAAAACCATTCAAAACCTCCAATTCCGGGATCTTGTCCTGCCATCCAGGTAGCTGTTGCAGGCAAGCCCGTTTCTTGGTCCAACTCCAGGGCGGGAACCGCAGGTTTTGGTGATCTTGTTGGTAACATCCACTTCGGACCAAATTTCTCAGTTGCCAAGATGTTTTACTTTGATTTACTCTGTATATTTTGTTGGGTTCCTGGCTTCATGTCCGTATGATTTTTTGTCCATTCCCGCATTGATGATCCCAATTGACGCTCATATTTTTGAGGGACAGCTATGAATCAACAGCCAGCCAGGTTTCATCCCTTCACCGGCAGTGATGTATGACCACCCAGTAACCCATTGTTTTTCGTCGATCTTCCACTGTTACTTTGGGTATGTTTGGGTGGATGTTCCTTGTTTTGCCGGGTTTGAGCTTTGAAGCCTGAGGAAAGACAGAAGACCTAGCGCACTGAGCCTTGACTCTTTACAAGCCGAAAATATGATATGAATCTTCCAAGTTAGCTTCCGGGAAACAAACATGTAGGGGAAATTTCCTATAAATGGATGCGTATGGCTGGGAAAACAATCTATAAATTTAGGTGATTTTCCATTGCCATGTTTGATTACCGGATGGTAAGCGAAATCTACGATATGGACAACCCCCCCAACAACTCCTAGGACATCGTTCCACGGTGAAGTGTCCACATCTATGGTCACTCGCTGGAGGGTATTTTACATCCAGTTTGTTGGGTATATCACTTCCTAAAAGAACATGATTGGATCATGCCATCAAAATTGGTGAAAGATTCTCTGATATAAAATCTTTCTCCAGGGATGGGGAAACATGGGGAAACCAGTTACCCTCTGGTAAACAAACAGTTTGCTATTGAAAATGGCCATAGAAATAGTTGTTTTACCCATAAAAAATGGTGATTTTCCATAGTTATGTTAGTGTACCAGAGGGTATTATTCACCATCGGCAATATTCATCTCTGGAGAGGTTTGAACAAAATCATTTGATAGCACCGGAAATGCTCAAATGCATATTCTATATAAATATTTACTGTGTGTGTGCATCGCTGGGTAACCTTTAGGTTCTGTTTTTATCTTTTTGAATATGCATACATGCAATCCACAGCCCAACATCAAAAGTGCATGCCCAAACCCTTCAAAAGGAGAACTTTACAAATTGAAAAAGCTTGCCGTTTTGGAACCGTTTTGGGTCAATAGATGTCAATAGTTTTTTCTGACAGACATTTCAGGCAGTCAACATCACAAGCACCCAAAAAAACAGGTATATCTAACCATATGTCACCCAGAAATCTTGGTTTAGCAATCTGGGCCAATTTTAGAACGGCCATATCTGTATTGGAGGACTTTTAGGAAGTTGAAAAAATGTAGAGTGCACGCCTTGAAAGTTCAAGTGGAGTTGCTTGATGAAGCGAGTTTGTATTGCAAAAATGCAACGGCTACGGGTTAAGTAGGTGTTATGTTCCGGTTCAAAGGCATTCAAATCCACGACAGTTATTGTGTTTTTGTAATGGGCACATCGGCACATCATGCACGTATTGTCGGTGGAATTCTCCCTCTTTGATGGTTTACACTATTTCCATTAAACATGACCCATCTTCGTTTAAAAGAATTGGGACGGCTGAAATCATGGATTAAACAGGTTCAATCATTACTGATCCCAGATTGAGACTTCCAAATCTATCATTTTTCCTGATGTACACCCCCGCAAAATGGCTCGGCACTGGATGTTTTTGTGGTCCAGGATGCCCTGGGTGACACTCACAGTGTGACTTCACTATGAGGACATCAACTGATCTAACCTGGTGCTGTTCCATTTTCTCGCCCTCAGTGGGAGGGAGCTGTCAGGATGGGCGAGCCGATATTTCGCATGAATCAAAAAAGAACCAAGCTGTGAAAATGGAAGATGCTGTTTACAATGTCTATTTTTAGGGGTCAATCCTTTTCAACAATGGTTTCAACCCGCGTGTTTTTCACTGAAAGCGGATGAAATCTGAAATCCTGCCGTTGAAAAGCTCGAAAAGCACCAGCCAGAGATGGTTTCACTCCTTAGACCTTGGCATCCGGAGATGGCAGGATGGCAGGATGGCACAATATTTGCAAATTTGACCCCCAAAAATACCGAGGTAACTATACCACTAGTACCGCACAAGGCGGTGGCGGAAGTTTCAACCATATGAAACCTATAGGAGAGGTTGGTTGTTGTGAATCACGGATGGCAGAGCGAATCCACTGCTGGACTGAAAGGTGCTTGGAGTTGTGTTTTTTGGAGTGGTTACAATGGTTGCAGTGGTCACGTGGTCGGTCACCTCACCCAACTGCTGGATGTAGTGTGGTGTAGTGCAGCTGTAGTTGTAGTTGTAGTGTAGTGGAGTTGTAGTTGTGGTGTTTTTAATTAAGGTAATGAGTGTAGTGTAATGTAGGGTAGTGTAGTGTAGTCTAGTGTAGTGTAGTGTAAAATAGCAAAGTTGCAGCTGTAGTTGTACTTAGTGTAGTGTAGTTGTAGTTGTAGTTGTACTTGTAGTTGTAGTTAGTGTAGTGTAGTGTACTTGTAGCTGTAGTTGTAGTTAGTGTAGTCTAGTGTCGTGTAGTGCAGCGCAGTGTAACTGAGTGTAGTGGAGTGTAGTGTAGTCTAGTGGAGTGTGGCGTAGTGTAATGTAATTAGTGTAGTGTAACGTAGTGTAGTTGTAGTTGTAGTTGTGGCTAGTGTAGTGCAATTGAGTGTAGCGTAGTGGAGTGCAGTGTAGTGTAGTGTGATTAGTGTAGTGTAATGTAGTGTAGTTGTAGTTGCAGCGTGGTCGTAGCTGTAGTTGTAGTTGTAATTAGTGTAGTGTAGTGTAGCGTAGTGTAGTGTAGTGTGGTGCAGTGTAGTGTCGCGTACTAGCTCTAGTGTAGTGTAGTTTAGTGTAGGTGCAGTTGTAGCTGTAATTTGTGTAGTGTAGTCTACTGGGGTGTAGTGTAATGTAGTGTAGCGTAGTGTGATGTAATTAGTGTAGTGTAGCGTAGCGTAGTGAAGTGTAGCGTAATGTGGTAGTTGTAATTGTAGTTGTAGTGTAGTGTAATGTAGTGTAGTATAGTGTGGTGTAGTGGTCGTAGTTGAAACTGCTACAAAACCCTCACGTTCTTGCTGATTTTTGACAAGGTGCACAATCTCTTGCGCTTCCACGCAAAACCACATCTGAACTTTCAAAAGTGGTCCAAGCATGTGGTGTTTTTTAACATGTTGACTTGGAAATATGCTTCGCGCCACAACGGCGTGCACCTTTTCGACATCTCAACTTCCAAAAGTGCTCCGATACAGGTGTGCTTTGCACATTTTGACTTGGAAATGTGCTTCGCGCCACAACGGCATGCAGTTTTTCATCTCTCATCTGGCCAGATGGCTCCGAACCCGCCTACTTTGCGACCCCCCGAAGCCACACACCATTGGAAAAACACAGTGTTTTGCGACTTTCCTACCTTTTTGCGCACCTGCATCTTCTTTCTTCTCACTCTTTCTCTTCTTTGATCTTCTCTCTTCTTCTCTTCTCCTCTCTGACTCTTCCCGCCTCTGCTTTTCCATCTGTCCATATTGTCGGAGGTTTGACTTCTAGACTTCCTTCGGACATATTTTATTGTTATTATACCGTATTTATTTGGCCGAAATCATCCCCACGAGGCTAAAATTTCCAAGTTGGTGAGTTGCTGCCATAATCAGCCAGGCACATGATATTACATGATACACGGACTGACCCGAGTTTGGTTGCGTATAGTTGCCGCAAAAATTCCTTCGATAAATGCATTTCCCTGTTCAAAACAATAATTTCGGAGTCTTTCCCATGTCAATGCAAGTTCGTACATGAACTATATAGTGGGTTCATGTTGTTTTTTCTGGGCGTTTCATTGTGGGCTGTGTTTTTTAAGTTTCTACTGCGCACATGTTGTTGCCTAAAAGATCATGCAGATCTGCGAGTTTCTATGTTTTGGATGCTGATTTCCTTCAACTTTGGGCCATGACGATGCACATTCAAAAATCACAGAATTGGATGATGTTTGAACAATTACAAAAACCCCTTTTAATCAAGGTAAAAACAGCGGTTTCTGATCAAGATTTCCCTTAAGGCAACCCAATGAAACATAGAAAAAGAAAAGTGCCAGCCAAGAACGTCTCCTCCGGAAGCCATGGGCCAGTTTTGTTTTCTTTTTGCATCTTTTTGCAGGCTAAAAAACCCAAAAATGGCAGGGGAGACAACGTCGACGACGACGCCGCTACGCCCGGTTTTTTTGGGGCCACATCCTTGTTTTTGCTCGACACCAAGAGAATGGCTCGAGATGCCAGAGAAATCATCTTGAGCCGTCTTCGATACCCTCTAGTAATCTGATTGGCGAAAAGCTGATCATTTCTCTTCAAATTTACTGAAGGTTTGAGCACTGGTGGATTTACTAGAGGGTAAATCAGAGGTCAACGAAATCTCAGTATCCACATCACCAGTTCATTTTGGAGTTTTCCATTTGACCAAAAAACGATTCGGAGCCGCATGTACGGGTCCACGACAAGTGGTTCGTTGCGCATCGGTCACGGAGTGGCTCGTAGACGTGAGCGGTTGTGCCCTTGAAGGGCTGCGATGGGCATTGAAAATGCGATAATGGGTATATATTGGAAATTTACCGGGTATTTCATGGCTATATAATTTGTAATTAGTTGTTGTCTTGTTTTTCATTATTAAATGACTAATAATTGCAATTGGTTGTATTTCTAGGTAAATCGAAACGAGCACCTTAATGATTTTGATGTTGTCCAATCGTGGTATTTGCGCGCCGTACGTTGTTTCAGGGCAAAGATTGGGAATGAGTTAGGCTATCCTGGCATCAGTTCAATGATTCATCAAATCTCAGGGTCGCTTGAGTCGGTGTGATTTGGGGCCCATCATGTTGGCAGGTGGGTTTGGGGGTAGCCCGGCCTATCTTTTGTGGGTAGCCTCAAGGGGTTTTGAGTTTCCACAACGGTGAAGGTGTTGTTACTTAAAGCGGCAAAATGCGTTGCTTCAACCAATTTCAAAATCTCGTTGGCCCATCTGCCGCGTCACCTTGAGTCCCCCGTTTCGGCTTCCTGGACTGCTTTCCGACGACCAAATCGGCGCGGCTGTGGATAGCTTGGTTTATGCTTGGTTTATTTGGTTCAGAATTATGTGTGTTTTTCCGCAACCCCCATATAATGATAGATATAATAGAAAAGTCTTTCCCGGATCTTACAGATGATATTCATTTTATATTTCCAGTTTTCCAAGTTCTTCATTTGCTTGGGGAGTTGCTATAGATGCTCTTGAACCACAGGGTAGTCTTGCAGATTTTCCATGCCAAGGAAACGCCCGTGTCATTTCCATGTCCAATTTTGGGGGGGTTCTACTGTTTGGCATTCAGAAGATCATAGATTTCAAAGGCATACGTCCTGTTTTTTGAATCAAATGGAGGTGCCTACCATATATAAGGCCTCTATAAGGGCTATGTAAGGCCTTATATGGTACTAACGTACCTCCATCAATTGGATCCTGGAATTCCCATTGATTTTATGTTGAATGTCTGTGGGTTTCTATTTTAGGACGTCGCCATAACGACAAACTCGCGGATTTTGGTGGATTTTGGTGGGGTAGCGTTTCGGAACCAAAATTTCACAGTTGTTTTAACCATTTAACCAGCGTTTATGTGCAAGTGTCCTGATCAAAATCATTCAATGCCCCATAAGCTTGCAGCGCTTGAGTTTGGATTTGGAAGTGGAGTTTTTGGAAACAATCGTAGCCGGTGAAATCTACAATGTTTGGAGATGTTCCTTTTTTCAATGGGAGATCTTAAGGATCCAATTGATGGAGGTACGTAAACGTACCATATTTCAGGCCATATTTTCTGGGGATATTCCCTGAAATTTAGGCCTCAAAATTAGGCCTTATGTATGGTAGATACCTCCAATCAATCGGTTCCTGAAATGGCCATTGATGTTGTTTTTGTTCACCTGTATCTCCTTAAATACATGGGTAGGTCCGCCACAATCTGTAGCAGCAAAGTAGCCCAAAAAACACAGCATTCCTACCTTGTCCAGACGTATCCATGTGACTGAAGGGCTATATCAGCCATCACCATCCTTGGTAGCATTTTTTAAGTACCGACCGACTACTATTCATCATAGCCATAGAAAATTATCCATGAAAGTAATGGCTTAGATATTGATTATTGCCATTGTCCATGGCAGATGGTTAGATAACCAGAGGGTAAATATGTTTGTTGTTCAGAAAAAGGACGTTAAACATCATTTACCATCTGGTTATTTAACATAGCCATGGAAAATCACAATTTTTAATAGGTAAACCATCTATAAATGGGTTTTTTCCATGGCTATGTTAAATAACCAGAGGATATCTACAAAAACCATTGGTTAAATGCCCAGCCGTCTTCGGCAGGTGGAAAACCAAGGCCGAACAGTTTACTGGCGCAGAAGTACTATGAGTCATGGAACTCAGCCAAGTTCCATTTCTGAAGTTCTCACAAAAACATATTGAGTTACTAGGGTCATTTGGCTATGGTCAAAATGAGGTGTACCCAAAAACAACTGGTGTGTTTGATGCATTTTCTCTTCAATCCCTTGAAGTTACTGGGGGGCCGGCACACAACCTGGCCTTTTATCTGGATTGAAGGTCAAGAACTTTGAAGGCAAAAAAAAAGATGGGGCCTTTATCAGCAGAATGGTGCTATGCTATGGGGATATGTTTATGCCATGTTTACCGGATTTGTCGTGGGGTGAAACGTGGCTCAACTCGAAACCTTGGATTTAGATGGATTTAGTCATTTAGTGCAATGATTTTCCCATTGCAAGCTGCAGCTACGCCGATCAAACAGGTTACTCCCATCAAACGCCCTGAGTCTTGACCAAAATATGTGCCTATGAATGCAAGGCAAGCATGATGTATTATGTATTGATATTAAATTTATTGATTTCGCTGGTCTTTTTTTGAAGGTTAATTCAGTTAATTACTTGGCTATGACTTGCTACCACCTATCACATCCCATCACAATTATTAAATGATGATTCACGTTCCTCCGTTGCCCCTACCATTCACCCATCGGTTTTCCCGGAATATTCCCAGAACGCAAACTAACTAGTGGAAAGTGGAAAGGGGCATATAGATTAGTGATTTCCTAATAGTCCTCAATAATATAGAAAGGATGCTAATAGTCTATAATATTCTAGTATTCCTCAAGATGCTAATTCACAGTATAATCAAATATAGAGGAAACCACCGCAACCACCCGAGTAAATCTAGGGCTAAAACCTGTGAATGTAGATGGTTGAAACCATTTCCGGGACATTTGCGGACCTTTTTCCCGCAGCTGTTTTTTATTCCAGTCGGCTTTCAAGCTGGAGTTTGGGCTTGGTCGGAATGGCATTGCCAATCCCAAAGCTGGACATTCCGCGCCTTGCCAGAGTTTAACGATTCAGGGACTGGTGAATTGCGAATTGTTCGGGAAACTTCAATCTATAAATGGCGCTATTTGCTAAGCAACTCTCAAAAATGCAGGGCATCTTTGCATATCTCGCGCATCTAAGATTGGTAGGAGTGTCACAGAGTATCCAACTGTTCCTACCTGAGCTCCTAGTGTTCTTTTTTTGGTGTTGAGATAGTGATGGAAGCCTGTAGGCAATCCATGGTTTAGGGGATGAGCCATAGGAAAATTCCAATTGCTGGTGGTTCCTTAAGTAAATGGTAGTAAATGTAATAAATGATGCCACATTGAATTGTGGACTTGTCACATTTGTCATACTCTGGGTGCAGAGCATGTGATCCTCAGGACCTTCACGCCAGAACCTTTGCGGACCCATGGTACTCCTGAGATACTTGGATGATCTTGGAGATGCTGCATTGCTGCAGATTGGGGTGACATATGGTGACATGAGCTTGGAAGGGTTGAGAAATCCAGAAATCAGGTGCGCTGCTGTGCTTTTCATGGCCATAAATTTTCAATCTGAAGCTAGAGCCAAAAGAAATCTCCTAAGTCGCGTGACATTTTTTTCGACCGCCATTTTGGTTCCAGGATAGAAGTATGAGCCGTTTTTGTGTAATTTTCACGGCCGTGGCCTTCCTGGCCTTCCCCGATGTCTTCCTTTTTCCAACTGAACGTCGCCGTCGCGTCAGTCGAGTCCCGCGGGCGGTTTCTGAAAATGACGCAGTGCCGCGACCGGAGCTTCCGACTCGTGGTGCAAGTTAATGCTTTCCATGGGTTTTTCATTGGGAAAGGGTTTAGGGATGTGTAGATTGTGTAGGCTTTTAGGCTTTTTCAAACCTGGCCTTCAGAAATCTCCTTAAAACTCCTGTGAAGACGCCCCATTTTGGGGATAGGCCCTGATTGATGGTTCCGGCTTCACCCCAACATGTTAGGAGGTAAAATTCACGCGTTTCTTTCCTAAAAGAAGCGGGTAAGTCATTGAAAAAATCCAATTGTAGCCTCTGGTAAACATACAAAAAACTATGGAAAATCACCATTTCTAATGGGTAAATCCACTATTGCTATGGCCATTTTCAATAGCTATGTTAAATTACCAGGGGGTAATCTCCATTCATCACCAAGTTGTTGGATTTCGATGGTGAGATCAACCCATCCTCCAACAGCTGTTTGCTGGCTAATATAACAATAGATTAGGGAAGTGCTAGCCATAAACTACACGTATTGATGCATAAAAAGATAGCTGATACTCAACATCACCCAACATAAGTAGTTTAATAGAATGTTTTTGTTGGTAAAGAATACCAAATACAATCTCAAATAGATAGATGGTTTGATGACAGATATGTGACTCAATGGATTGGCTTAAGGGAAAAATAACCGGAAACCATCGATTTTCCCATGAAATATGGGGGGCTTCCATGGGGTTCCTGCATTTTTTCCCACCAATCCATTGACATGTCCGTTTTTCGGATCCCCTTTCGCGCGTAGGAACTCCACGGAGCTCATGTGTCGTCAAGCCGCTGAGAGCGTCATGCGCGCCTATCGCGATGGCTATACCCGGCAGGCCGTGAGGTTGCGCTTGGATGCAGCGTATTCGGGACAGGAAGACCTGCGACTTGGGCAATTTTTGGGTGGTGATGTGGAAAATTGATGCACTGTGGGGCCCCGCAGTGATGTTTGTTGGTTTATAAACCCCATTAACTATAGTTATAAGTACCATAAACCATAGTTATTGGTGGTTTTGGTTGTGGAAAATTGATGATATTGATGTGTGTTTGGTGAAAATGGGTGCATATGCTATATATGACATCAACATGGGGATGGATGGGATGGTGCATCTTGTTTTTAGGGAAATTTCAGGTAGATGCAAGTGCCCCAATGGCATGATACGGGAACAGCAAGATGAGCAGATCCGCTTCAAAAGACGGGAAAAAGGGACTTCTCCCATGCCATTTGCGTCCAGCCAGCATAGATCTAGTTCTTGGGTCATTTCCATATTGGCTTAAAAATTCATCCAGATGGATGCTCATCAACCCTCCCAAGTCATGTTTCTAGGTGAATGATACCAACCACCAGGACGCCACTCAGTGGTTAATACTTGAATTGAGCAGGAGCATGCGAGATTCTCCAACAAGAAATCTTCGAAAAACTAAAACGTCATAGAATAGCTTTACCTTGGAAACACATTCTGTCATACTCAAACCTTAGTCATCTCATTTAAGATTGAGTTGAATAGTTGAATTCGAACATGACGAAAAAATCGGATGTTTTCATCTCTGGTTGCGACCCTGGACGGTTAAACATGGTTAAACTCCGTTAGACCTCATTAGACCTCACCGTCTCAGGAAGGCGTTGCTGAAGGCGACTTTGCCCTTGGCCAAATCCTTTGCCACGAAGCTTTGGAACGGAGAAGCCCTCAGAGATCTCAAGACTTCCCTGGTGCCTTGGAGTGAAGGGAGTGAAGGCTTAACGTATCTTAGAATGTTTCTTGAAATACATATGGGGTTTTGCTGAAATGGGGCTATCCCCAAATCTCAATTTATAGATGGATTTTCCCTTATAAACCATCCATTTTGGGTATCCCCATTTATGGAAACCCCCATATATGGTGTGTATATACTGGAATTTTGATTAATTATGTCGATTGGAGGTACACCATTAGACAGAGAGACATGTCAATCTACAACAGATTGTGCTATCTATAGTTGAAAAAATGGGCACATTTCTTTTACAAACTCGCAGAGACAGAAAGCAAGAGAGAGAGAAAGAGATATGTATATAATATATATATACACACAATTGCCATATACATATGTGTATATATATATATGTATATATATATGTGTATATATATAATATGTATATATATATACATATACACACTTCACTTGCTATCATTTATCCACCTGAACGGTCAGTGTATCGATCTGAGGTGGATGACGATGTCACGACCTTACTCTACAGATGCTCAGCTCAAAGATGTGCTTCGTGTCCACTCCCACCTGGGGAAGTGGCCATTTTGTGTGCGAGAAAACCAAACCCCGTAAGTCGGGTTTGTCTCAAAACGAATTACCCCAAAATCCCATGGAAAATCCCATGGCTTATCATGATTTATAATAATCTCTAGTTCCAAATGTCGTTTTGGGTAGCGAAAAGCTGCGCCTCTCGTTGTGTCCAGACGCAGGAGAGGCGGACAACGCGCTGATGGATGCAGCAGTACTCTACCTACCCTCGCGGGAGGCACCCTGCCAGATTATGGAGTCCATAAAAGGGTGGTATATAATGCGGGTAAAACCATGCCGTAAACCACCAATTTGGGAATGGTTTATACTATAAAAATGGTGATGACTGGGGGATGGTTTATGATTGTTTTACCCACATTACGCCAAAATGGATGGTTTATAATGGAAAATCTTATTAAAATTGATGATCTGGGGATACCCCCATTTCAGGAAACCTCCAGATCTACCGTCATTTATTCAATGACTTGACAAACTTTCACTGGCCGACTGAAGAAGATGATTAAGCACAAACAAGGATCCACAAATAATCTAAAAAGGCAGTTGCCTTGCGTATTTGCATATCCTATACTTATCACAATGATGATTTCTTAGATATTCCTTTGGTCGCTTTCATAAAATTCAATAAAAATCATGCAGACTTGCTGTGGGACTGCAAAGTAGCGACCTGGGAGTAGTGTTAGAAGAGGTCAACAATTAAAGGACACCATTTCTTGCCCTTTTCTATGTGTTTTGTTTGTTTTTGTTGGGAGTGTTTTGTGTTGTTTGTTTGGTTTTGCCTGCATTTTATTGGCAAACGTGGTGCGGTGACACTGACAAGCCAGGATGTCGAAAATCCTTTGCGATTTCGATCTTCAAGGGGAATTCCTACTAAATGCAAGTCATCAGTTCGGATTTCCTTGATTTTCTGATTTCTCGAAATGCTAAATGTCCAAGCATCTATGAGCCTTAACGCCACAAGATCTGATTATGACCTTAAGCAACAAAAATCTACACCCCAACAGGTTACGAGCCTGAAACCGCACAAATCTCCTGACCCTTTACACTCGTATGGCAGCAAAAATCTATGAACCTTCAATCACATAAATCTATGAACGTTGAGCCCCAAAACCTGTAAGTCTTACACTGCAAATGTCTATAAACATTAAACCCCGAAAATGATGAGCACAAATCGTAAAACATCGCAAATCTACCAAAAACAAATGAGCCTTGAACCCTAAACTTCCATGAGTCGTAACCCCCCCAAGCCGCTGAGAAAAACGCAGATCAGAGGTGTCCCATGATGGGGAGCCAAGAACTGTTCATCGTACAGTCTTACCTGTGGAGGGCCGTTTCCCTCTTCCATATGTTGACCTTTTTGATTTTATGTGGCCGCATTCTTCTCATTTGCTCTCATTGCATTTCACGTTGCTTCATTTTGTTTGATATTTTCTCACTTGAACCAGTTTGAAGTGTCTCATTGTTTCTCATAGTTTCTCCGTGTGTATTGAATTAGTTTTAAGCTCATTTTTTTGATCCAATGCATGTTTTATCCTTTCTCAGTTTGCTTCATCTTGTCTTAGATGTTAATAACTAATAGGTTCCCATCAAGACCTGCACTTTAGACCCTAGTGGATATTACGACCTTGTGGACCACCCGAAAATGATTGCCTTGCAGTCTTTCAACGGAAGCGTTGGATTTTTTTGTGTGTATAAAAACCTATATATCTATTTTCCAAATGACAGGATATCTCCCAAAAGATATGTTGCATGTAATCGGTTTTTCAAATTCCAATATTAAGCTCCTTTGTTTATCAATGTCAAGCCATTTTTGCCAACATCTGCCAATGTCCCCCTCTTTCTCACTCTCCGGCCCTGAATTCTATTCGATATCTATTTGTACAAGTTCTTATCCAGTTGGGGACGGATCAAAATGCCGTATAACATGTAAATTGCCACATAAATCCGTATGATATGTGATATCATGATACTATTTGATACATTGATGAGTCAATCGTTTACTTGGATTCGATAACAAAATTTGAATTACAAATATCAAACTCAAAAAATGGAATGGATCAGGTTGAGGCTCCACTTCTCAACATTTTTCGGGTGGCGCGGCACAGGTAGTGACTTCACCGAAGTTCACCAACTTCTTCCAAAGTGCCTGGGGCGGTGATTTTTAGCTGATGTATGTTGATATGTTATTCAAAAGTTGTTGACAAGTTGGTGGCTGGATGTGACTGGTTTTCCATTTCCAGCCACTTGGGGCATCCTCAATGGTGAGTTGATCTGCTAACATGGCACCCCTAATATTTCATAGCCAAGCGTTAATCATTCCAACATCGTCGCCCCTCAGGTGGGGATGCCTTCGGATGAATCAACACATCAGAAACCCATCAGAATCCCGTTATCAATTGCGGCAATGTACAGTTGGACAAGCCCATTTCCATCCAAATGTCGCCAACCTCCAGATTCTCGTAGGCTTTCATGTGGTGAATGCCCATGGGTTTTGGAACAGACCATTCCCAAACAAGAAACACATATCGGGATACACAACCCATCCATGGCATAAGAACCATATTTTGTTGTACTCGGTATACTGGGCCTTTCCTTTGGTAGTTTTTTCATCAACATGTTCGGAAAACGCTACGACACAGTTTGTGACTTTAAAAATTAAGGGCAAAAATATGGATTTATCATAGTTGATCATCATTTTCCCATCATTTTTCCCATCATTTATCATGGTGACCATCATTTTTCCCATTTTTCCCATGGAATTGTCGACCTTTTCCAGGTATGGGTGACCGTTTGGTGGTGGTCACGAACACCGAAAACGCCGCCGCGGGGTGGAGAGTCGAAAATATGGGCGCCGATTTCTATGATGGCTCTGAAGCTTTGGTCAAGCGCTGGGCGCAAAGAATGGGTTGTAAAAAAACCAAGAAACCACATGAAATATCATGAAACGCAAGAAAAACATGATGGTTTATCAACGTTTATCTATGTTTATCATGGCTTATCAACGTTTATCTGTGTTTTTCTGTTTTTTGCCAGAAATGTTGATGTATTTTGTTATGTACACCATTGTCCGATGCCAGTTGAAATAGCTGCAATGGTGAAGGGAAAAGTGACGAAACCGATGGATTTGGAGCTGTCAGCTTCATGCTCCGTCCGTGTGACGTGCAGATCAATGATGCACACAGTGGTGCTGTTTGAGATTGTTTCTGTGAGGTGCCATGTAAAACTTGATGGACACATCTGGAAGCCTCAGGTTTTTCGGTTTTTCATTCACACCTCAGGACTTGGGGCTGGAGGTATGCAAAGTTTTCCAACAGCAGAGCTACTACTACCAGCTGGTGCCCATCAATAACTGGCAGGTCACCTTTTTTCGGGCGTATCCTCATCCTTGGGAGCTGCTTGGCCGCAAAATTCTACAAATCTACATGAAAATATATGAAAATCATGAAGCCACGAAAGTTTTCCATGAATTGGGTATGGGTCCGCTTTAAGGCAAAAAACCAAGAACACCAATGTTGCTCATGTTCAATAGGACAGCATCGGACTGCATTCAACTTTGGGGTGCCTTATGCTGCCCAAATCATCCCAGCTCGGTATACCTTGACAAAAAGGTCCTGGTTGTCATGTCATGGCATGGTTGTCATGTCATCTTTTTTGAGGTCACCTCTTCAATACTCTCATAGCTTCTAGGCCTGCTGATTTCAGGTGATGTTCGCTGTATCCTGATGAAAAATCCTGCTAGCTGCGAAAGGAAAAAGCGATGTACATTGCATCCTGTCCGGTTTTATCCTCTCATAATACATATCCTATCCACATTTTGAACTTGACATGTACCTCCCTTGCCGCCATGGTCACGTCATATTTCATGCAACATCTTCGATCTAGTGTAAGCTAACATAAAAGATCGCATCTTCAAACGCAATGGCTGTCACGTCTACCATCACAGTCTCTAGTATAAAATCATGTTCTTTTTACTGGCGGGCACAACTTTCAACTGCAATGTCATGTCATGTACAATTTTGCATCTGCTAATGTTATCCCATGTACGCCACACATACAAGTTGTTAATGTCATGCCACATGTGTAAGTCACGAGGACAAAGTGCTCTTAGCAGGTTCGCTTCACCAAGTGGTTCGAGGAACACACGTTTTCCATCAGGTTAGCGGATTGGAGTGGAGCTTGATGTTTGCCCTTTTATTTGATTTTGGCTGGTGGACACACCTTACCAGCTAAGAAAAATGAGGGGTATCTTCTCAGGTGCAGTTCCACTTAATAGATCTTAATAGTAAGATATAGTAAGTATACCATCGTAATTCTGGCGGTTATATTCTGATGTATGCTCCTAGAACCACCATGATTCTACTTTTTCTTCACCGCACCTGCACCTCTACAGCTTCGCCTCAGGTTATGGATCGAAGACTTAGAATTTAATCTGGTAAAGCTGGGCGAAAGTGAACGGAAACCCAGTTATGATCAGATCATGGCTTGGATGGAGGCTCGCGTTGGGTAGTTGGGTGCAACGTTGCGGGTATGGGGCTATTCATTCCTACGAAATGTCCTCAGTAGACCCCGACATGAACAGATGCAACACCAAAGGGTTTCTGGGAGAGTGTGGCTGTAATACTAAGGGGAGTGTTTTTGGTGAATTGACGTGAAAAGTCATGAGAACTAGAGTCAGAGGTGTTTTTTTGGCTTTTTAAAGTAGGAATTCAACCGTACTTTCACAGAATAGTGGGGTTGAACCAGTGGCAGTTGGGGTAACCATTATCGAAACCGCCACGAGTTGGGATATAAAGATGGAAAAATTGCTGAAACTCATCACTGTCTTAGCTGTGCCACGTTCATCCATTTTCTTTGCTTTGTTGATGCTTCGGCGATAAAATCGCGAGAAAAAATCTGCAATTCGGGAAGCTTGGGCTCTGAGGAGTGCGTGAATATATGAATTTAACTTGCAGCTGAGAATAATTGCGACGCACGGTCGCTGAAATCATGAGTTAAAAGGCAAAACAATGTGACACAACTAGCAGCAGCGTGCTTCCGCAAAGTTCAGTGTCCGTGAAAATGATCACCAGGGCGATCTCACGGCTTGCACCCCAACTGAAAACTCATGAAAATTCAGAAGTTTCACCCATGTCTGGTGTTAGTGTTCCGTAAATTCAACTGATTCATCGATTCCTGGCTTCATTTTTAAATGTGTTTGTTTTGCTTCCGGTGGTGTTACTTAAAGTAGGATAGCCCTAAGTATCCTAAATTTGATGGTTGAGAACGCCTTTTTTATGAAGTGTATCTATGTGTATCTATCTCTTTTACTCTTTTTTGCATGTTGTTTTACTTCTACGCGCTACGCTTCTCTACCATACAATACAGCTCGGCAATTTTCGAGAGCCGGGACACTCTCACCTCTCTCGTGATTTTTGATAGCAAGGGGAACCATCCCAAAATGAAAGACTTTGGTTGGACAGTTGGGCAGTGTTATATGGTGTTATATTTCTATTTTTTTCGCCGAGTCAGACATGAACCTTACCAAATTGTAGACATCTTGGTTCAATCATGAATGGTAAGCATCCGAAAATAACGGACAGCAACCATATTTAAGATATATCAGCAAGATGAATAGTGTTATAGTGTAAGTTCAGCTAAACAACTTTGGCGCATGCATAGTGGAAAGAAATTCCAAACATTTTTGGATCTATCCCAAAATTTGCCCATAATTTTCAAACTAATCCTCTTTCGCCACCGATTGTTGGAATAAATATTGGACCAGAAAATAGTGCACCCCAAAATCCAGTGCTTATCCTCAAGTGCCATCTTGGGGTGCAGCATGCTTCGAGGAAATCCTGCACAAAACGGCCAAACGTTTGATGGGAAAATATATGAACACGTCATTAGTTTCCTGTAGATGGATGATGATTGATGTTCATTCAAACCGTCCCATGTTCACATGAACAAGAAACGGATTGCTGCCCTGTGCTACACGTCCCATAAACAAGGCCTATGAAGAACGTGCCGGCGTGCAAGCTTTCCAGAAGCTGGACCAGCAATGGGATGATGTTTTCCATGGGTTGGTGACTGTTATGGTGTTGATTTTCATGTTTCCCACACTGCATCATTTTGCATCCATGTCTGCACATATTCTTACACCTTCACCTCACAAAAAAAAACATGTTTAAAAGATGTTGTTTCTTAAAGTCAGTTTGCTGTCTTTACCTGCGGTTGTTTTATCACAGTCAAGCTTTAGATTGATACCGCTGTTCCATGAAGTAGTATATTCTCTGTATGTCATCCCCTTTCCTTGTACATATCGATATTAAATTCAATTGTTTTCAGCTGGTAATATTGAATGTTCAAGACTTCCCCGGTCCCTGGTGAAGATTCGCCCCTCTATCTAGTTTCTAGATGCCCCGTCTCACATTTTCGGCGACGGAAATCAGATACGAACACGGTGAATACTTTATTGATGGATTGATAGCCAATCATGGGCATGTATTGGGTATATCAATCCATTGACAAACTGATGAAAACGATTCCATTGCAGAATTGGATAGATAGTACTGGCTTTTTTGCCATACATGGGCATGGATTTCCCAAACCAGATTTTGCATAATTTTGCCAGGTGTCAAGCTAAAGCATGTTAAGGTAAGTTAGCCAAACCACTTGGTTGAATAGTTTAGTCTTAGGTGGTTCTTATTTTACAAACAACCATCCGTAAATACTGAGCAAAAGAATTATGTGTGTAAAGACAAAGTAAGAACTCACGGGGTATGTGTTTTCCAAATATCTATATAGTTTTCGTTTAGGCAAACGGCCGACTTGTGTAATCGAAAATTGGGAAAGATGGGGGACGTCAAAATTTGGACCTTGGATATTAAGGTATGTTTTACATGCTGGGGCCCGAAAAGATCATGACTGCTTAATTTTTAGTAATTATGACCATGTTACGATATTCCCCCATCTTGATACAAGCCAATGTGTTCAAATGAGTTGTTTGGAGGCAGCACATCCAACGGTTTGAAACCTCTGCTCTCCAAGATGAAATATGACCCATATTCATGTCGGCTTGTGTAAAATGGGGCGTCGCAATTTTTTCACGATTTGGAAAGTCGCTTTTCTTAATTCAAAATCATTGAAACATCCAGGGGAAATGGGTCATACCCCATGTTCAATCAAACGTTGGTCCTGGTTTGGGCCCAGGAAAGTGGGCAAATTGCTGCGCGACAACCAAGAAAAATTGGATCCCAATGAAGCGGGGCTCGCTGTAGGGACCTAGTGCCGTGATGTCGCGTGGCCTGATGAACTGAAGACTTATGGGGATCAGATGATCAAACCCACGAAAAATACCATACTTTTCGGGGAATAAAACATGCTGAAATCAATGGCAAGGCCTATTTTTGAGGCCTATGTAAGGGGATATCCCCACAAAATATGGCCAAACATATGGTACTAACGTACCTCCATCAATTGGATCCTGAAATTCCCATTGATGAAAGGTCCAGTGAAAACTCGTTTGGTGGGACAGGCACCAAGGTGTTTAACAAAGAACGGAATTGCAGAGAACCAAATGAGCATTTAGATGCTTGACCCATCAAAACAAGAAATTAAGCCAATCTGGGATTTAAAAGATCTGGATTTAACCATATGACTGAACTCTAATCACAGAAATTTTAGCCAATCAAAATGGGACGATAACAAATAGTGATGGAGATTTCTTGGGAGTATCTCCAATAAATGGCTGCCAAAAAAAAACTACAAACTGTGTGAAATAAGAAGTTCTATCCGTGAAAATATCCCTAAGGTTATTTCCCGAGGGATCGGGATTGCTGGGCCCCCATGATTGGATTCTCTTAAAATCTGGTGACTCATGATGACATATCTGTCAGAAAATGTAGACAGCATGTTTTTGTTCCAGAATCGTGGGTTTGAGATTGTTTAGAAATTGAAATTGCTGGGCGTGACACAGTGCTTGGACTTGGTAAAACGCTGCTGAAATTGCTGAAACCAACTTATTAGCTTCATTTCGTCGGGCAAAGCGGAAACGAGAAAGTGCAAAGCTGCCTTTCTCCTGAAAGAATAGCCGAATAGCCGTGGCTGGTGCTTCTGCCATTCAAATCCGAAGTTGGTGTTTTTGACCCAGGAAAGCTGATTTGTTCTCTTCAAAAGCTCAAAATGTCCGAAAAATGTCCGAGAATTCCTTTCGAATTAGTGGTTGCCGGTAAAACTTGATGAAACGAAACGCTGCTGTTGGCAAAGTGGCACGAAGCGATGTCCGATTTTCTCACTTTTCCATCCCAGAGTTGATCGATGTCCTGTGGGATATTCGGCACAAGGCTTAAGTCATGGTATGTCATGGTGTTCAGCATGTGTTTACCGTTTACCCGTAATCAAACATGGTCGCGGGAAATCCCTTTTAAATATCTATGAATGAAGGTGTTGCATGGTAAAATATATTAAAATACGGTAAAATCATCTAGACTCCAGACATGGGGGATTGTCCATGGCCAACATGTACCATGATATTCATCATGTTCATCATGTCCATCGACATTCTCACCATGAGGAAAAGCTCTAGGAAATCATGTTCCCAATAATCTACAATCAGCACATATCAGCGCCCATTAAAACCTATCATGGTTATGTGTTTTACCCACATGTCATCAGTCCATCAGTCGTCATCCAGTCGTTACCTCACGAGATCACCCGGTTATCCCACAAGTCACTGAGACATGTTTCACCCCACGGATTTCCTGGCGTCCGGCAAAGCAGCATGACTGGAGGGTCAAGGGTGAAGCAAGGTATGGTTTAGACAAGCTGGCAACTTGGAATTTGGGCAGAATTCTCATCTTTAACATGCGTTTCTCCTTTTAGAGACCTCGACCTCTAATCAAAGGAAGTTTAGGGGGAGAAACTTCCGTGTTACGGACTTTTAGAATGTCAGGGAAAGAGTTAGTCAAAGAAAGAGTTAGTCAGGGAAAGAGTTAGTCAAAGAAAGAGTTAGTGAGGGAAAGAGTTAGTCAAAGAAAGAGTTAGCAAAGAAACAGTTAGTCA